>Ga0209530_1000081_pt1 | contig 78273 bp, 65 predicted proteins | sample BlaSpr_A8_Ref_O1_FD_187987 | JGI IMG/M metagenome (GOLD analysis project Ga0209530, IMG submission 187987) | Forest soil microbial communities from Thunder Bay, Ontario, Canada - Black Spruce, Ontario site 2_A8_Ref_O1 (SPAdes) (version 2) | ecosystem: Environmental > Terrestrial > Soil > Boreal...
GAACGAGCTGAACTCCTGGAACTGTCAAACACCGCGCTCTTCTGGTGAATGAACAGAAATACGTCCTGGAGCAAGTCATCGGCTTCTGAATCGTCCCGGAGAATCTTGTACCCGACCGCGCGCACCAGACGCGCGTAACGTCGAAAGAGGCAAGCCAAGGCTTCTCGGTCGCTAGCACAGATACTTACGATCAAAGCCTCGTCCGGCGTCTCCGTTGAAGACGTACTTTGATCCGTCGCCAGACAAATGGCCGGTGACCTCTCTTTGGACAGCGGCAACGGGAAGCGGGCTGTTACAGAATGATCCAGGTCCTTCTCCCGATCCTTTTCACAAACGGGTGGGGAATGCTCTGCACCCCTTGTGCAAATTCAACCTAAGTCAGCTCCTCAACTACCACTGGCTGGGGTCACCAATGCCAGATCCGTTGAAATGTTTATAGTCTTAGGCTATTGCCTATGGTGCAAAGCATAGGCTATCGCCAATGCTAGGTGCGTGTCCAGTGCTATTTGGCGAAAGTTTGGAAAACGAATTCGTCGCTTGCGTTTAGCGCACGAGTGGTCACAGGAAGAGTTTGCCTATCGAATCGGCATGGACGTGAGCTATCTTAGCGAACTCGAAAATGGCAAGAAAGAAGCATGTCTGACGCGCATTCATCGGATCGCAGCGGGGTTCAAAATTAGCCTCTCTGAATTAATGAAGGATGTGTAGTGACCGGCATGAGGAACAGCTGGCTCACCCAAAGTGGACTTTGCCCGGTTCATTCACCGGGCGTCATCGAACGCGGTGATGAGGATCTGTGCCTCACCACACTCGTGAGTAAGCCCCCTCTCAAACTGGGAAGCAAACTTCATGGTTTACAACACCTCTTCCGAAACCGCTCCGAGCGTAAGCCGAAAAACTCAGAACAACAACTGTGAGAATCGGCACGAAAATCTTTTTCATTTATAACTCCGCAGATTTCAGACGGAAGGCGGCTAGTTAGTTAGAACAAAGCGAAAAGACCGTACTTGTGCCCGGTTGCTCGCGACCTCGGAGGATTTGAAAAATTAATTGACATCCCATGGGTTTAACTGCGTTCGACCCCAAGTCCAGGGTACCGAATATCGTTGCCAAGCGAGGAGCGGTCGAGGACTGGATTATTGAAAACCGCTCAAACGAACTGCATGCATTTCACATTCATCAACTGCATTTCATGCTGATCGATTATTAGGGCAGGGTTGTGAACGAGCCGTTTCTCCGCGATACGATAAACGTTCCTTACTATAATGGCCGCGCTCTTGAATATCCCAGCGTCAAGCTGAGGATGGACTTTCGCGATCCGAATACTGTCGGCGATTTCCTCTATCGCTGCCATCTCCTGGAGCATGAAGATGGAGGATGGGATTGATTCGCGTAGAGCCATAACGGCAATAGAAGTCGCAGCCCGCAGCAAGACGCGTTGCCAAGAACAAAGACCTCGAAAGCTAACAGCCGAAACCGGTGTCTTACCGGCTTCGGCTGCTTTTTCTCTACTGCGACGGTCGACGAAGATCGGGCCCCGGGGAGAATCGTGGAAAAGTAATCGCGCACCACCGAAATCTCCAGCCGTCGGCAGCTCCGGCGAGTGCTTATTGTCCGGTTTCGGTGAAGACGGCGGAGGTCGATACTCCGGCCGCAGTGGCGGTAATGGTTACGGTTCCGGGAGATGCCGGGAGCGTATAGAGCTGGCTGGCGAACCCGGCGCTGTTGGTGACTACGGGATTGGCGTTCGAGAAGGTGCCCCCGGCGCCACCGTCGGAAAAGGTGACGCTGTTGCCGGAAACAGGATTTCCGTATTGGTCGGTGACTTCCACCGTGAGGGCTTGGGGCAATTGCGTTCCCGCAGGAGCGGCCTGATTATTGCCGCCGGTGACCACGACATTGGCAGCGGGGCCAGCAACGGAATACTCGGCAAAAGTGACGTTCTTGAAGCCTGCTGAACTGGCGGTGACCGTGAGGGTGGTAGGGCTGTCGGGCAAGGTTAGATAAGTACTCGCCAAGCCACTGGCACCGGTGACGACAGCGGCTGGATTAGGGACGCCACCCTTGTTGGATGTGAAATTGATCGTGACACCAGCGACGCCGTTCTTGTAAACATCCTGAGCTTGGGCATTGAGCGGGTTCGGAAGCGTGGAACCGGCTGCGCCGGTCTGCTTCGTGCCGCCGTAGGCGATGATCTTTACGGCAGCGGCGGCGGTGGCAGTGGCCGTGGTAGTAACGGTGCCGAAACCAGTGCCGGAGATAGTCAGGGTGTAGACCCCGGCTTTTTCCGGAACTGTATAGATGGTGGAGGCATTGCCGTTCGAATCCGTAACGGCGGAAGCCGGGCTGAATGTTCCGCAGGTAGTCGCACCGCTTTTCTTGCAGCCGTCGCTGAAGTTGACGGTGACGCCGATGTCAGGCTGTCCGTTGTATGGGTTTGCGACTTGAACTTGGATAGGGGTTCCGAGCGCGGTGTCGACCGTGGCCGTCTGGGCGGCGCCCCCAGTAATGTTGATGACATGAAACAGTGCATAGGCTTCGAGGCTATTGAGAGTTGCGACATAGACCTTGCCATTCGACATGGTCTGCGTGACGAAATGGCCGACGGCCGGCAGCTTGTCACGTCCGTTGGGAGCCTGATTTGTGGTGTAGAGCAATTGCAGCGTAGTGGCATTAAAAGCCAGGAGCTCAGGGCCGCTGATGACCCACAACACTCCGTTCGTATTGCCGTTGGCGGAAATGGATGGGGAGTGAGAACCGGGAAGTGAGACGGAAGTTTTGGTGGGGGTACCGAGCAATCCGTTGGATATTGGGTAAGCCAAAATTGGAGAGGCATCCGGAGCGAAATAAACGGTGTTGTTCCAGTAGGCGGGAGAACCGAATTGGATGTCCTTTGTGTCCCCTGGGATGAGAGCGAATTCTTCGATGATGTTGGCATCGTCCGGGGAGAACATCCCCATGTTGTCACGATCAAGAACATAGACGATACCCTGCTTGCCGCTGGCGACGAGTTCATGGGGATAGGGGCCGTCTTGATCGGGGAGCGTGACGGTTCCAGTGGAGCTCAGATCAAAATCGTGAGCATTGAGATAGGCCACGTCCCAGGGAGTGAAATAATCCGCAACTTCGTATTGGTTGTACTCACCAATGAGATCGGGGTTCAGCTTTACGACGCTGTTGCAGTAGGTCTGACCGCCCTGTGGGACGTCGTACCCATCGGCAACGGATTCGGCGGTCTCGAGGAAGACGTTGCCGGCTTCATCGGCGGTGAGGCCGACTCCCGCCTGCCAGACGGAAACCAATCCTATGTCAGGCGAAGTGTTGAAGATGGCGATCTGCGATAGAGTGGTCTCGTCATAGGAAAGAACCCAGCCGGTGTTGAGGCTGTTGCATCCGTTCGAGCCCCACCCGGTATAAATGACACCGTTGAGTAACAGGAGGCCTGGTCGGTTTTTCTGGTAGAAGCTATTGAAGTTAGTGACGGTTCCCTTATTGCTGATACTTTGCGCCGCGATCGTGACAGGGCTGTCCGGCAGATCTGCTCCCGTAGTAATGTCGAGGGCATGGAGTTGGTGACGGACTGTATTGTTCAGAACTGACTTGGCCACCAGATACATGGTATTGCTGGCGGGATCGATGACGGGAGTTCCAATGATGCCTTCCTGCTTGAACCCTCCATACGAGCACGGGAGATTTTCCCCGGAGGCGGTCGTGCCTCCGTCCAGCATACTGGCATACCAGAGCTCGGTGCCGGTGTCGGCGTCAATCGCGTACACCGAATCCGCCATGGTAGCGACATAAATGACGTTATGTGTGCCCTGGCCGGGGATGTTCACGCTCGGCATATAAAGCGGCTGAGCCATCACGACATAATCGACAGGAAAACTGAAGAGGTGACCAAAGCTGTTCTTGCTGACATTCGCAGGAGTGAGAAGCGTTTCATTGGTGTTGGCGCCGTCGCGAGCGTTGTCCCCACGACTGGTTGGAAAAGGTTGCTGCCCGAACAAAGACGGCAGCAAGGCCAGGCAAACCAGTGCCGTGCCGAATCGCGAGCCTGCTCCCAATCGGGTTCTCCCAACCTGAAACGACAAAAAGTGGCGCATGAGCCCTACTCCTCCGACATCTAGGGTGTTCTGTAGTGGTAGCACTTGAGACGCCAGAGAAGGAACCGACTGGGAAAGCGAATCGCGAACGAAACTACAATAATCGTTGAGTTTTTGGCCCAAAAAACACGCCCCCAATTACAATCTTGCTCATCAGCGTAGGCGCAAAGCTTTGCATATTTTGTGTTGATTCTGTTCCGTTAGCGAGCGCTCAATGAAGCAATGAAGCGATCTAAGAAGCAGATACGGCATCGAATTGGATGCTCTTGGCAATCTTGTCAATTTCCGGACCGTCGGCAAGCCGAAGTTATCGCAGCAGGCGGATACTGAGGGGTCGGTTTGGGGAATCGTGACCACAGTTTGATTGAGATTTTCAATTACAGGATCGCCCGCTCGATGGCAGACCGCTTGGAGCAAAAATCAGCGTTCTGGTGGCGACGAAACTCAGCCGTCGCAAGCGAAAAAAATCCGGATATAAGTTATTTGCAGGCAAAGACCGATCTATAGGCCGGATGTCATCGCCGACCACGTCGAGGTGGGATGCGTGGTTGATCGGCTCGTCCGGCCTTCGGATCAGGAACGGCGTTCTCTCCCGCCCTCGAATTGTATGGCCGTTTGGTGACAACTACCATTCATAGTTATTACTTTTGAATTGCTTAGTTGAGTTGCCGTTCTTACTCCCCTGTCCAGTTCTACAGGGGACACGACACGAAGGCGTGCAATACGCATCGGACTATTGGGCCGTGACGGTAGCCGTGAAGTTGGCCGGCTTGAGGCTGCCTGTGGTGGCTGTAATATGCACCACTTCAGCTTGAGCCGGGGTGGTGTAAGAAGTTGAGGCATACCCGGAGGCGTTCGTGGTCACGGTGCTATTCGAGAAACTGCCGCCCTTTCCGCCATCGCTGAAGGTTACTGTCGCTCCCTGAATCGGATTGCTGTGTGCGTCCACAACCAACGCTACCAATGGTGCGCCCAATTGAGTGTCGACCGGAGCGGTCTGTTTATTCCCGGAGTAATCCTTGATTTCAGTTGCCGGACCTACGACAGCCGTTTCCGTGAATACCGCTGAACTGTAACCGGTCGCGGTACAGGTGATGGTGATCACTTTCACTTTCGTCGGTAGCGTATAGCTCGTGCTGAAGTCCCCTGAAGCATTGGTTGCCCCCGAGGCACTGCTAAACTTCCCCGCCGAACCCCCATCCTTGCAGGTCACGATTACGCCTGAAACTCCAGCTGTGCCGTTGCCGTCGTTGGCCAGTACGGTTAAGGCAACGGGGAGTGTTGTTGCCACCACTCCGGACTGGTTATTGCCAGAAGCGGCGGAAAGAGTAGGCGTACCGGCGCCGCCACCGGTGACTGTGACGCTGAAGCTGGCCGGTTTCAGGCTGCCGACGGTTGCAGTCACTTTCACGACGCCCGCTTGATTCGGCGTCGTATAAGAAGTTGAGGCATAGCCGGATGCGTTTGTGGCAACGGTAGTGGCCGAGAAGCTGCCACCTTTTCCGCCATCACTGAAAGTTACTACCGCTCCCTGTACCGGATTGGCGTGTGCGTCCACCACCAAAGCAACCAACGGTGCGGGTAGAGGAGTATCCACCGGAGCCGTCTGTTGATTGCCAGAGTAGGCCCGGATCACGCTTGGAGCGCCTGCGATCGATGTCTCGGTGAAAACTGCGGAAATGTATCCGGTCGCCGTGCAGGTGATGGTTACAGTTCGCGCCTTGACGCCAAAGGTGTAATTCGTGCTGAACTCACCCGAGCTATTGGTTACGCCCGTCGGATTACTGAAAGTGCCATCCGCACCCCCATCTTTACAGGACACCGTTACGCCGGGAATTCCGGCCTGGCTGTAGGCATCCGTAGCTTTCAGGCTTAGGGGAGAGGGAAGAGCTGTCCCAATTGTGGCTGACTGATTATTTCCCGAAGACACGGCGAGACTGGGCAATATTCCGAACACGTAAAGTTGGTTGAGGCCTCCGACGAACACCTTGCCATTCGCGATCGTGGGAACCACAAAGCGCGACGTTGACAGAATTCGATCTCGCAGTTGCGCCGCCTGTGTAGTGTCATACAGTTCACTCGAGAGATTGGTCGCGTCGAAAGCGTACAAGATGGGAGTGCCATGCAACATTGCCCACAGAATGCCGTCGCTCGTTCCGTTAGCAGAAATCGAAATCGAAGGGCCGCGGTCGTCGAAGAGCACGCTCGTCTCCTGCACCGGAGCGCTCGACATCTGGCCATCATTGATTGAAAACATCATGATGTAGTCCGCTTGTCCGGCCAGATACACATTGCCGTTCCAGTAGGCCGGAACAGTCTTAATCGAAGGGACAATCTCTGGATATTCCTGCAACACCATGTCTGCGGCTTCATTGTATTCGCCCATGGCATCGCGGTTCACCAGGTAGAGCGTGCCCTGCTTTCCTCCGCCCACCACTTCATGAGGATACGCGCCGCCCTGATCCGGAAGGATCATCAGGCCTCCCGAGCCCAAATCCAGATCATTGTCATCAAGAAGCGCTTGATTGTATGGCGTGAAGTAATCTTGTTCTGTGAAGCCGTTTTCGACCGTGCTCAGCTTAACGAAGCTGTCCCCAAAGTCTGTGCCTCCCTGACTGTAGTCGAAAGTACCATTTGCCGTGGAGACATAAATGAATCCTTCGTCGTCCGCCGCCGGCCCGCCGCCACTGCCCCAGAGCGAACCCTTCAGGCCTCCAGGCGTCGAAATATACACGCCGATCTGCTGCAGAGTGGAAGCGCTATAGGCCAACAACCAGCCGTGATAACTGTAGGCATCGCAGCCGTTCGATCCGAAACCGATATAAACCGTTCCGTTCAGCAACAGTAACGCGGGCCGCTGCAATTGGATGGCGGGAGTAAAGACAATTGCCCCGGAACCGGTTTGCACTGTAGCGGCGATCTCCATCGGACCGCCAAATTTCTCCGCTCCCGAGGTGATGTCCAAAGCATGCAGGTTGAAGAAATATTGCCCCGACACCAGGGTTTTCGAAACCAGGTAAAGAGTATTTGTGGTGGGATCGATGACCGGTGTTCCCATGATGCCGATTTCCGTATAGCCCGGTGTGCCGCAGCCATAATTTGCTGCGTCGTCGGGGACGGACTTGGGGAAATTCACCGTCCATAACGGGCTCGCATTGGCGCCCAGAGCATTGTCTGCGTCAAAGGCGAACACACTATCGTGCTGAGTGGCAACATAGACCACATTGAGGACGGATCCGTTCGGAAATTGAACCTGCGGTACATAGAGTGGCTGGCCCACGATGGAACCGTCGACCTTCTGAGTAAATAGCTTTCCAAAAGTAGCCGCATTTACGTTTGTCGGATTCAGGATGATCTCATTCAGATTTTGGCCGGTCCGCGCCACATCGTTGTGGTGTGTAAGAACGCTTGCCTGCCCGTAGCCACGCCATGAAGTAAGCACCATCAAGGAAAGCACAAGAATCACCACGAAGCGAAACCGCATCCTCTGGATTGTTGGCATGTCTGTCCCTTCCGGAAAAAACTGTGCTTTGAGCACACCACGCCTGCATCGTCAACAAGGGGGGAGTTTGGACTGGAATTGCGTGGGTAGCAGGAACAACCCACCAAATGAATCGACTCTAAGTTTGTCATACGCACCGCCTATGGTCAATCCAAAACCGCAGCGGGGCGGGGCTTTTCGTCCTACTGAAATAAGTAGTCTGGCGGAACCTATCCTATAGAAAAACCAGTGCTTCGTACTAAGGTTATGCTTGCTTCCAGCAATACCGCAAGCTGATGAAAATAGCTCGATCTTAAACTGCCACAAAGCTACAGGGTTGTTACGGGCGGACCGCGCATCCTCAAGAAGGAGCGCTCGCCTGTCCGGCTCTTATCGCACCCGGAGAGATCTCGGCCTCTTGCCGAAAACGGCGATCGTGTCGATCGTGTAGCAAGCACCTCCGGAGCAAAAGGCGTGCCGATCTCCGACAGGGCCTGATCGCAACCTATGATATCGCCGATTTCGCCTACCGCAGGAAATGGGCGATTCGTTTCCCGGTTTCTTAGCGCAGGTTTGGGCTCTGGGGTCTTGTCGACTCCACCGACGTAACGCGACGAAGCAGATCGAATGCCTTCATCTGTCGGCAGCGTTCCTCAAAGCTCTTACGTGGTCCCTGCCAACGGAGATCATCGACTGTATCGAAGACGGGTACATCTAGTCGGAGAGTTGCCAGTGTGCGAAACAACAGGACATCGTTCCAGCCGTTGAACAGCGATTCGGACAGCAAGCGAGCTCTCTTGATCGATGGATGCCATTCTTGCCAATCTTTTGGAATCTCCTCCAGATGAGAGTATTGAGATAGGGTGAGTGCTGCGGCCTTTTGACCCCATCCGGGTAGACCAGGGAAGCCATCCGCACTATCACCGACCACTGCAAGGTAATCAGGAATTGATCGGGGCTTCACTCCGAACTTGGCCACGACGCCGGCCTCATCGCGCAAGACATCCCGCCTGCGGTCCAGTTGAACGACTCTTGTGCCCACAACGCACTGGCTGAGATCTTTGTCCGGCGTACAAATCAACACCCGCCCTACGCGATCATCTTTCGCTGCCTTAGCAGCGGCGGAAGCGAGCGCATCGTCCGCCTCAAACTCGATCATAGGCCATACCACGACTCCCATCCCCAGCAGCGCATCCTCGAGAATCGGGAACTGCGAAAGCAATTCTTGAGGTACGCCCTCGCTGGTCTTGTATCCGGGGTACAGATTGTTCCGAAACGACTCCACGACGTGATCGGTGGCAACTGCAATGTGAGTTGCACCACGTTCGATCATGGACAAAATAGAAGTCAGGACGCCGCGTGTTGCGCCGATTTCTTGGCCTTTCACATCTGCCGTAGCGGGCACCGCGTAAAAATGCCGGAACAATTCGTAAGTCCCATCAATCAGGTACACATCCATGCGCTTCCGATCAACCTTCTTTGAGTGATCTTATAGGTAACGGGCTATCGAACGCCGCCTTCTGCGAGGATCTGTTTTCGGCTCTTCGGCCCCCGTATTCGTAGCGGCGCGTTCGAGCTCTCGTGACCCATCTGTTGCCGAGCCATTCAACTGTTCAGCGGATTGGCGCCGGCGATTGGCGGCGATATAACAACCAAGGACCAAGAGCGCAGCCGCAGTTTGCGCACTGAGAGTCTCGACTGTAGGAAACACGGAGAGCCACAATCCGGTCCACGGGGGAATCACATGGGTAAGCGAAGGAATCGGCGTCGTTGTAATCCAGTGTGCGAGTTGCATCTCTTGCGCTTGCTCCCCTACCATCACGACCAGGACGACGCCCAGCAGGATGCCGGTGAGGACAAGCATCCTTCGATAGGGCAGTTTGTGGTGGGCCACAAAGGTCAGAACGGCAACAATCCCTGAGAGCAGAAGTCCCATGCAGACTCCCCCCAGGACGGGCTCATTCCCGAGTCTTAATCGATAGCCCTGCAGAAAGAGCACAACCTCAAATCCCTCGCGATACACCGACGTGAAGCCCAACAAACCCATGCCCCAGAAAAGGCCAAGCACGGAGGTCCGTTCGGTCCTAGCTCCCTCTAGCAGCCGTCTCTTTCGCTTATTGTGAAACGAAATCCAGCCGGTCCAATAAAGTTTGTGGAAAAACCAGTTCATCACGATCAAAAGAACGACAACGGCAAACAGCCCCGTGGCCGCCTGCAACGCAAGCGCGGAGATGCTGTTGCTAAGATCGGAGAGGATGCGAACGGCGATATTCCATGTCAAGAGGGTCGCGGCGAAACCAACTCCCGCACCGACCGCTATAGCACGCTGATAGGCCTGGCGGCTCTGGGCAGCGCCGGCGGCGATCGCCGCAAGCACCAGTACGCACTCGAGTCCTTCCCGGAAGACAAGCACCCCAATATTCAGAATGGCGGCCGTCGAATTCGGAGAAGACAAAAAGAGACTCGAATGCGCGGAAGCGAAGCTCATCCCGACAGCCATCAAAATGCCCACGCTTAGAACCACAGCGAAGACAGAACTATTTGGTTTCATTGCCGCGTCTGAAATTACATGCCGCATCTGCCGCAACTCCCGAGATTCTTGCGCATATAAAGACGAATATGGCAACAGTCGTTAGCCCATCGGGTCGTCGATTTTCAGTCCCCGCGACCCTTCGCGAAAAAGGTTTTGTCGTGGGGACTTTTTTACGTCGAAGCTAGATGCAACTGATCGTCGGATCTTGCTTCCTGGCCCTCTCCAGCAGCGTGGCCGCGTCCAGGTGGCGAGGGGACTCTTGAATAATGCCAACAATCAGCCGCCTTCGCTCGGTAATGCGTACCCTCCGCGCTTCCAGTTCTCTTATGAGCGAAGATCGGGTCACTGTGGTGTCGGTGCCGGACCGCCCCATTTGCGACTCAGTCGCAACAAGTGCCTTGGCAAGCATAGAAATGTTCTCCTCCTGAAGACGTTTGGGACCTGCTGGTTCCAACTTCTCTAGTTGCGACTGAGTGGCAACTACAAGACTCGATTAGAATTTATTGGCGGTTTTGTGTCAAGGTACAACCCCCAACCATTTGTGGATTGCATTGAAAGGTACAAGAACGCTGCCGAACGGCAATCATTCCTCTGCGCTGGATGTCCGTCGACGAAAAGCTGGCGGCTGAGGATTAGGGGTTCCGGCTGATGAGCGCTTTAATGCCACCCGCTTCAAGGCCAGCTTGGAAAGGGGAAGGAATAGTCGTCCAAGAACAGCCTCGATTTTCAAGGTTCGAGCAACGCCTTCAACTGAAAACCCAAGTGCAGTTGTTCACTCTCCCGCTCGAATAGTTTCTGCGGATCGGCTGCGCTCTTCAGGGTGTAGCGGAGATAGGACAGTCGCATGAGCCAGAGAGCATGGCTGAGGCCCTCTTCATTGCGAATCTGAAATGTGGTCCATCCTGAGTTCGGAACCCAGCGGTGCTCCTCAGCAAGTCCCTCTGCCAAGAGCGCATCACGCACCGAGCGTGGGAAGGGGATATCAACAATTCCCCCGTTATGCGAGTGACCAACTTCCGCGTTTCCGAAGCGGAATTCCCGACCTCCAAAACGATGGGGATGAATCGATATGTTGGGCCATGCGGAGACTTCAGCTTCGAGCGTCTTCAGAAAGTTCATCATTTATACTCCGGTGCTCATATTTCCGGTGCCTGAGGATGAAGGCCGATGCAGCCATCGTCACCTGGCATTCCGTCCCCCAATAGGTGAGATTGGATCGTCTTGCGAGGCGGCCTTACCCAAAGGCGGCCGCGTTCTCCTTTGCCCAATCACCAAATCTTAACGGCGGTCTGCCCGTCACTTCTTTCACCGTGTGAAACACGTGCGTGGCCTTGCCACTCCGAATAAACGCCGCAAACGGCACCAGAGCGTCGATCAAGAAAGAGGGCATTCCTGCATGCTCCATTCCTTTTCGCGCGGCTTCGTCCGAGATTGGAACGTATTCCAGTGGCTGGCCGATCGCATCCGCGAGAATCTTCACCTGCTCGCTCATGCTCAGAGCTTCGGGCCCGGTCAAGGGATAGACTTTCCCTTCGTGACCATCCGCAGTCAGCGCACGAACTGCAACCGCTGCGATATCGCGAGGGTGAACGGGCGGAAGTTTGCCGTCGCCATAGTTTGAGAAGACTTTGCCTTGGGCGCGAATGGATGCTCGCCAATGCAAGGCATTCGACATAAAAGCGCCAGGCCGCAATACCGTCCACGCGATTCCTGTGTCTCGTATCGCTTGTTCTCCTTCGTCGTGCCATTTCCGAATGTTATTTCGCGTTTCATCGTCGCCGCCGAGCGCCGAAAGTTTTACAATATGACGAACGCCTGAGGCCTTGGCCGCTCGAGCAAGATTCTTTTCGTGAATACCCGTCTGCGGGCCGAAGGTTAGCGAAAACACTCGGTCCACGCCCTTGACGGCGCTCGCCAATGTATCCGGAGCATTGAAATCACCCTGGACTACCTCGACTCCTCCATTCAGGTCGACCTTCTTTGGATCGCGGGTCATCGCGCGTACTCGTTGCCCCGCCGTCAGAAGCTGCGCCACCACTTCACGTCCTACTGTCCCGGTTGCCCCCGTAACGAGAATCACTGTTATTCCCCCAGTTGCAAATCCCTTATGATCACGATACAACCTCAAGTTAACTTGAGGTCAAGCACAAAATGAAATCTAACCCTCACCCACCCGGCTTCCACCATGAACTCACCGTGGGCGAAGTCGCGGCACGCAGTGGCGTTGCCGTCTCTACGCTTCATTTCTATGAATCGAAGGGCCTTATCAAGAGCTGGCGGAACAGTGGAAATCAACGACGCTATGCCCGCGAAGTGCTTCGCCGTGTCGCGGTCATCAAAGTGGCGCAGCGAACGGGCATTCCGCTCGCTTCAATTCGCAAGGCGCTCAAAGCGCTTCCGGGCGAGCGCACGCCGACAGCGCAGGACTGGAAGAATTTGTCGGCGGCGTGGCGAGCGGAATTGAAGGACCGGATTGACCGACTCATACGCCTGCGCGATCAGTTGGATGGGTGCATCGGTTGCGGCTGTTTATCGCTCGGAGTCTGCCCACTGCGCAATCCCTTTGACAGATTGTCAGCCCAAGGTCCTGGACCACGATTGCTTGATCCAGACTAAAACCTATCTGACAAATCCCTACGACCGGTTTGCTCGGTTTCGGGCACAACTAATGGGATGGTCCGCCGGGTTGCCCGCCTTCGCCCGCGACACAGAAGTCAATCTGTGGCTCGCAGCGAGGCTGGAAAGGTCAGAAACAGACCCACCGAGTAGGGATGATGCGACCCCGCGCGCATCGGAGCTGGCACATTCGCTCGCCGCGTTCGGCGCGGCCGGTACCTCCGACGCAGTCACTCCGAGCGTAGCGCTTGCATAACATCGACCCGCGCGGCGCGTGCCGCGGGCAACACCGACGCGACTACCGCGACCGCCATCAACACGAACGCAGCAATGAACACGGGCAAAAGGCCCGGCATTTTGACCACCCCAAAGAACCTACTCGCGAGCCGTGCCAGCATGAACCCGACCGACGCGCCAGCAATCACACCGGCACCCGCCATGACGGCTCCCTCGGCAATGACACGGGTCAAGAGGTGCCGACGTTGCGAGCCGATTGCCAGGCGGATGCCAAACTCACGAGTGCGTGCACTGACGGAAAAGGCGAGCACGCCCGCCACGCCTACGACCGCAATCGCCAAAGCAACCGCGGCAAATCCGCCGAACACAATTGTGTTGAGTCGATCGGGGGTGAGCACTTCGGCGCGAATGTCTTCGAGCGTAGCGGCGTGCTCGACGGGTTGATCAACCGACATCTCGCGCACGATGCGCGTGACGGGCGTGACGAGCGCGTAGGGATCGATACGCGTGTGCACGAACAGCCGGCCGCCAAAGAGACTCAGGCCGTTTTCGGAAAGATTATCGGGCACCTGGCCGAACGGATGATAGATGGTGAGCGCCGCTTCCGGTATGACGTGCTCATCGTCGACATCAGCAGCGACCCCGACAATTCGGCGCGGTCCTTTGCTCATGCTGATGAAATCCATCACCGGGTCGGTCCACATAATGTGATGATTGAGGGGATCTTGGTCGGGGAACATCCGTTGCGCGACACTTTGGCTGATGATCACGACCGGCTCGCCACCGCGCCGGTCATCATCGTTGAAGTCCCGGCCTTCTATGACGGGCACGCCGAGCGCCGCGAAAAATCCCGGCGAAACCGCGCGGAACTGTGCCAGAGGATCCTCTTCGCGACTGCCCTTCACGTGACCTTCGCCGGTGAATTCAAGTCCCGGACCGAAGCTGCCCGCATCCCGCCAGGGCACGCTGGTCCCTTCGGCGACTCCGTCAACTCCCGGCACTTCCTTGATTCGGCGTATCGCCTCCCGATAGAAATTGATGATCTGATCCGCAGTCTTGCCATAAGACATCACTGGCATATCCATGGCCAGCACGCGGTGCATGTCGAAACCAGCCTGCGTGGCTTGCAGCGTGAGCAGCGTCTTGATCAGCATACTCGCCCCGGACAGCAGCATGAACGAGGCCGCAATCTGTGTGACCGCGAAGATGCGCAACCGCCGGTTCGTCCCGCCGGTGATGCGCACTCCTCCGCTGCTGAGGTTGATACCTTGCGACGTGTTGGCAGTCGGCAAGCGCGGGACGAAAGCCAGGAGCACTGCAGCCACGATCGCTAGGCTTGCGCCAAGCCAGAGCATGCTCGAGTCAATCTTCAGGTCGAGCGCGCGCACCGAGAAGCGCGAAGCGTATCGCGCCAGGACGTTGACCATCGGACTTGCGCTAACTACTCCCAGAATCGCGCCCGCGCCGCAGAGCAGCAAGCTTTCGGCCAGCAGCAGGCGGCGTAACATACCCGTGCTTGCGCCGAGCGCGGTGCGCACCGCCAATTCCGCTTCGCGGCGCACGGTCCGCGCCAGAATCAGATTCGCCACATTGCAGCACGCGATAATGAACACCAGGCCCGAGGCAGCGAGCAGTACCAGCAATACGGTGCGAGCACCCGATGTGATCTCATCGCGTAGCAGCTTCGCCTCGATGCTGAATTGCCCGCCCGCAGGGTACGCTTCGGGGTGATCTTTCTTCATCGCCGAGTATGCCGTCCGCAACTCCGCTCGAGCTTGCTCGAGAGAAACTCCCGGAGCCAGACGCCCAAACAATTCCGTCATCCGATGAACACGGCCAGTGACCATCGTCGCGGAGAGATGATGCGGGCTGGTCACAACGTTCGCCACGAGCTCGGTGTCCGCAGGGTAGGGAACCGAAGGCTCGAGCACGCCAACGATGGTCGCAGTGCGCGTATCCAGCCGAACCTGCTTCCCGAGCACCGAAGGATCGCTGTGAAGCACTGTGGTCCAGAAGCGGTAGGTAAGCACCGCTGCGCCTGCAGCATTGGGGCCGTCGTCGCGCATGTCCAGCAGCCGGCCCAGCACTGGGCGTAAGCCCATGACTTCGAAGTAGGAGCCGCCCACGACGCCGGCGCGAACTTCACGCGGCTCACCCAGCCCAATCATCGTGAACCCGATCGTCGAAAAGTCGCCAAACTCGCTGACCGATTTCACACTGGCCCGCAAGTCTTGGATCTCGGGCACCGAAAAGCGGTCGTTTTCCGCCCCGATGCCAGGGGCGCTCTGTCGAATATAAATCAGGCGATCTTCGTCGCGGTTCACCAGCGGTCGCAGCAGGACGCCGCGCACCAGCGTAAAGATAGCCGCATTGGCGCCGATGCCGAGCGCCAGTGTGAGGATCACGGCGCAGGCCAGCCCCGGAGTGCGCGCTAACGAGTAGATCGCAAATCGGAGATCGCGAACAAAGGACATGGTTCACCCCCCTCCGCCGAGGTAGCAGCGCGCCTGCCAATTTTAGACGCCACATTATAAGTCACTTACAGGTATTGAGCTGCTGCCCGCTGCCCGTTTAAGGACACTTCTGCCCAAATTCGGACACCGACCCCAACCTCCGCTAACATTTGATTACCAACCCATTTGGCGCATCCGCTTGAGGATAATCGCGCTGTAGTTATTCATGCGCTCGGGGCGTCGCTTCAGGGGAGCCGGGAGAATTGCAGCGAGGCGTGCCGCTTGCTGCACGCCGACATTCCGGGCGCTGGTTTCGTCGTAGTAGCGACACGCCGACTCTGCACCGTAAATACCAGGGCCCCATTCGACCACGTTGAGGTATATCTCCAGAATGCGCTGTTTGCCGAGGACGAATTCGGCCACCGGTACCAGCGTGACCTCTGCGCCTTTGCGGAGGATAGAGCGGCCCGTTCCGAAGAATAGGTTTTTTACGAGTTGCTGCGCGATGGTGGAGGCTCCGCGAGTGCGATCGCCCTCCAAATCGTCTTCGGCAGCGATTTGGATCTCGTGCCAATCGAATCCATGGTGCTGGTAGAAGTGCGCGTCCTCTGCGGCGATGACAGCGTGCTGGAGGTCGGGCGAGATTTGGCTGAGTGGAATGAATTTGTAGCGTTCGCGATAGGGCGTGTGGCGAATCCACGCCTGCAGGCGGCGCTCGATGTGCACCGCGGTGGTTGGGGGGTCGACCCACCGGGCGGCGACAAGGATGAGCGCGGCTAGTGACCAAAGAAGCACCACGCCGACGACAAGCCACCGAACAATGGATCGGAGGAGGCCCGTCCGAAGCGACGTCTGGGTGCGAGTGTCCGGCATTGCAGTCAAATTTCAGAATACTAGCCCGGGCGGTGTTGCTGGGGAGGGATGATTCGCGTGCGCTCACTCAGATGTGTTTGAGGATTGTGCTAATCTGCCAGGCGATGACTCGATTGCCGGATCGTCAACTTCTGAGCTATCTCGCTCCCTACCCTCCACACGTCTCAGATCTGACTTTGGCGCTGCGCGATGTAGTTCTGGAAGAGGCGCCCGACGCGATCGAATCCATCATTAGAGGATATGCTGTCACGATCGGATTCTCGTTCACCGGCAAACCGCTTAAGGACGGCTTTTGCCATGTTGTTACCTATCTCGACCACGTGAACCTCGGTTTCAACCGCGGCGCGCTGCTTCCCGACCCTAACGGAGTTCTCGAAGGCACGGGCAAATTGATTCGTCATGTCACGATGCGCGGCCAGACCGAACTGGACCGTCCTTTTGTTCGGCGATATCTTCAGGCGGCTATCGAACAGGTAGGAGGGCCGCCCCGGGTGTTGCCCCATAAGCGCCAACTTAAGAAACAGGTTTAGCGTCGGTGGACCTATGCGGGGCGCGGGGTTACTCGTTGTGGGAGACCTAGACGGCTATGCCGTGCGAACTTCTTTGCTGGAGCAGGATGGGACCCGTTTTTTATCCCCTCGTTGCTTTCGCTGTGCCCACAATCTGCGTGACGGTGTGAATCAAAGCCAGAGAATCGTTTTCTAGTAGTTTGTCGGACTTTTCCACCCAAGCTGCGGCACCCTCATTTAATAGCTCTTCCTTGCTTTGTTCTGAAAGTGCCGAGAGGACGATCACGGGAATGCTCTTTGTGATGGCATCCCTCTTTAGCGCCTTGAGTACGTCGAGGCCGGAGATCGTCGGTAATCCGAGGTCTAAAAGAATCAAATCAGGTAGTATTTCGCGCGCTGCACTTAGACCTGCCTCGCCGTGGTTGGCAGTGTGGACGGTATATCCCGCTCCCGTGAGTGCTCTGTGAACTGCAATTCGCATGAATTTACTATCCTCGATCAGAAGTATTTCTCGGTTCTTATCTAATAGCGATCGTACGGTACGCGCCAAGGCGTCGAAACTAAATGGTTTTTGCAGGAATTTTGCCAAGCCTATCGCTTCGCGGTCTAACGCACGGTCTGTGTATCCGGACACAAGAACGACGGAGAGCGCTGGCCGCAGCACCAATGCGGACTTGGCCAGTTCGAGTCCTCCCAAGCCGGGCATCACGATGTCTGTGATTAACACGTGAATCGGGAGATCATGGCTCTGGCAAAGCTTCATCGCTTCTTTCGCATTGCCGGCCTCCAACACCGTGTAACCTTTGGATTCCAGGTACACCCGGCATACGTTGCGAAGCGGGGCCTCATCTTCCACCAAGAGAATTGTCTCAGTTCCTGTCGACGGCGCCTGGACTAGTTGGAGGCTCTGCTCGGAATCCGCAGGAGCGTCGACGCGGGGAAGGTAAATCTTGAAAATGCTGCCTTTGTCCGGTTCGCTGTAAACCCAGATGAATCCTTGGCTCTGCTTCACAATTCCGTAGACCATCGCCAGACCCAACCCCGTGCCTTTTCCTGCTTCTTTGGTCGTATAGAACGGTTCGAAAATATGAACTTGAGTCGTGGCGTCCATGCCGACGCCGGTATCGTTGACCGCCAACAAGACGTATTGCCCCGGCGGGACCTCGACCCCCTGGTAGTAAGAAGCATCCAGTGCCACGTTACTCGTCGCGATGGTGAGACGCCCACCTTGTGGCATGGCATCCCTTGCGTTCACCGCCAAGTTCACGATGACCTGCTCAATCTGGCCTCGATCGGCCCGCACCGTACCGACCTGAGGATCGAGCTCCAGCACTGTTTCGACATCCTCCCCCAGCAAACGTGGCAACATTTTCGCCAGGTCCTTCACCACATAGCTAAGATCGAGGACAGTCGGTTCGAGCACTTGTTTCCGACTGAAAGCCAACAGTTGGCGAGTCACCGTGGCGGCTTTGGAGCTGGCATCTTGGATGCGGGTGGCGTATTCGACTACCTTCTTAGGGTCAGCTGGGGACTCATCCAGAAGCTGGGCGTACCCGCCGATAATCATGAGCAGGTTGTTGAAATCGTGGGCGACTCCGCCCGCCAGCCGGCCAACGGCTTCCATCTTTTGGGAGTGTTCAAACTGCTTCTGGAGAGATCGATGTGCGGTGATATCCTCAACAAAGACTTCGAACCCGCCCGGAAGCTCGTCATCATCTGGCAGGCGCCGCCCACCGAGTCGCACCGTTATTGGTTTTCCATCTTTCCGTCTCCACTTGGCCTCGTAACCAACCGCGGGATCTTCGGATGCATGATCACGAGCGTGTTGCTGCTCCATCGAATTGAGATAAACGTCTGCACCCACGTTGAGGCCCAGGACCTCGGCTGGAACTTGGTAACCCAGCATCGCTGCGAGGGCTGAATTTGCCATGGCGATGCAGCCATTCTGATCAACGCGAAAAATGCCATAAGGTGCACTCTCAATCATTGAGCGGTACCGTGATTCCGATCGCCGCAGCGCCTCCTCGGACTTCTTGCGCTGAGTAATATCGAAAAAGGTGACGACGCTGCCTACTGCCCGACCGTTGTGGCGTACGGGATAAGACCAGTACTCAGCGGGGAAGCTAGTTCCGTCGGCGCGCCAAAGAACTTCGTCCGTCACGTGCGTCCCCTTCCCCTGCCGGAATGCCTGGAGAATCTTGCATTCCTCCTCGGGATAGGCGCGCCCATCGGGCCGGGTGTGGTGCATTAACGCATGCATATTCTTTGTAAGTAGTTCGGAATCGCGACTGTAGCCCAACAATCGAAGGCACGACGCATTGCAGAGTGTGCAAGCTCCATCAGCATCAATCGAGTAGATCGCCTCCGCAGTGGAGTCGAGCAACAATTGCAACTGATCTTTGGCCTGCAGTTGCAAATTCAACTTGTGAATCTGGCCCTCTACGCGTTTCCTTTCGCTAATGTCGCGGATCGCGGCCGTAACCAGAACGCCCTCAGCAGTCTTTAACGGACTAAGACTAATCTCGACGGGAAACTCTTGGCCATCCTTGCGAATAGCATAGAGTTCCGGGCCTGCTCCGAGCGCTCGTACGCGGGGATCACTGAAATATGCTGCCCTTTGGTCTCGATGTCGGTCTTGAAAGCGGGCGGGAATTAGTCGCTCGACCGGATGACCAAGCAGGTCCTCGCGGTCGTATCCGAACAGTTTCTCTGTCTGAGAATTGATGAGGACGATTTCCCCAGCTTCATTGACGATGACCATCGCGTCTGGCGTCGACTCCAGCAGTTCACGGAAGGGGAGGATTTTGGTCGTCACAGCAAGTTGATGGCGTACACGCGAACCTCTCGATTGGAGAGTGACCTCGTGGCATCGGGGTGCCTTGGAGGCGGTGGCGATATTGCTCCTTCCGCAGTGCGCACGGGAGCCACCAGCAGTCGAATGTTCTGACAACTATCGCGCGAACCTGACATATAACGAAAGTAGCGGCGTGCACGGGAATGATCCACTTCGCGTTAGTAAAGACGAGCCTGACTTAGGGGGGAGAGGCCGGCTTGACTTAGTGAAGATGAGCTCCCAGAGAGTAAAGATGGGCTCGACATTAGTGACATGAGTGAGGATGAGCGTTATCGGTTCAGGGCTTCTTCGGAATCGGAATCCCCATTTTCTCAGCCATCCTGACCAAGTCAGCTACGGAATCCGCAGCCATTTTTCGCATGAGTTGGCTGCGATGGACCTTGACGGATGCTTCGCTTGTTCCGATGGCGTCGGCTATCTGTTTGCTCAGGAGGCCAGAAACGACCCAAGGTAGTACCTCTCGTTCACGAGGTGTCAGCGATTCGAAGCGCTCCCTTAACACTGCAATTTCTGCCTCTTGTTGGCGTCGTATCCGATCCCTTTCGAGCGCGAGCTGAATGGCATCCAGGAGTTCCTGGTCGTGGAAGGGCTTGGTGAGAAACTCCACGGCCCCCGCCTTCATGGCCCGTACCGTCATGGGGACGTCGCTGTGCGCCGTGATGAAAATGATCGGAATCCGAACATTGGCTTCGGCGAGCTGGCGCTGCAAGGCGAGTCCGCTGATTCTCGGCAACCTGACATCGAGGACGAGACAACTGGGCACGTTCGGGAGCTTGCTTGCCAGGAACTCCTGCGCCGACTCAAACAGTTCGACATGCAGACCCACGCAAACAATAAGGCGCTTGATTGCGCTCCGCACCGAGGGATCGTCATCGACAACAAAAACGATGGATTCGGGTTCGCTCATGAAACACCAGCTTCATCGATGGGGAGAGTGAATTCGAACAGCGCCCCGGCAGAACTGGGAACGATCCCTAGGCGGCCACCATGGGACTCTATTATGGAATGGCTGATCGACAGCCCCATTCCGATGCCCTTCGCTTTCGTGGTAAAGAATGGTTCAAAGATACGGTTGGCCAGGCCAGGCTCGATTCCCGATCCAGAATCTTGAATCTGAACCAAAACGCCATCTCGGTTCTTTGCCGACCGGATCAGAATGTTCCGCCTCCCCTTTGTGGACGAACTCATTGCTTCAATGGCGTTCATGATCAGGTTAATCAATACCTGTTGCAACTGCACCGGGTCGCCGGGCACGCGTGGCAGGTCCGATGCAAGCTCGGTACGTAAGGAGACACCGTTTCGCGTCAACTCATTGCTCAGGAGAATGGTCACGTCTTGAATAATCTGGTTGATGTCGAGTTCCGTCCTATTCGGAGCCTCCTTCGTCAGTAAGCCACGAATCCGAGAAATCACCGCGCTTGCGCGAGTGCCGTCGTCCACAATTCCCCCAATCGCCGCGCGTAATTCATCGGGATTCGAGGTCGTAGCGTCGAGTTGCCGCAAGCAGAATTGGCCGTTGGTGACGATTGCTGTAAGCGGTTGGTTGACCTCATGAGCAATTGCCGCAGCGAGCGCTCCCATCGAAGCCACGCGAATCACTCGGGCGAGATCCTCCTGTGTCTGGCGCAGCTGCTCTTCGGCCCGCCTCTGCTCGGTCACGTCGATACAGGAGCCGATATAACCAGCAAAAGACCCATCGGGATTGAATCGTGGCACACCGATGTCCAGAACCCATCGAAATTCACCGTCGTGTCGTCGGAGGCGATACTCCATCTTGAATGCCTCTCGGCGATCAAAAGCCTGAATGTAGGTATCCAGGCATCTCTGCAAATCTTCAGGATCGACCCCTTCGGCCCAGCCGTTGCCGAGCTCCTGATCGATGGATCGGCCGGTGAAATCCAACCAAGGCTTATTGAAATAGTTGCAGAGCTTGTCCGTCCCTGACATCCAGATCATTACAGGGGCACTATCGGCCACCAGGCGAAAGCGTGCCTCACTCTCGCGCAGTTCTGCGTCCGCGCGCTTTCGCTCGGTGACGTCCCGTCCGATGCCCACGGTCGACCCGTCGGAAAGGCGCACGACATAACTGGATATGTCGATAACCCGCCCGTCCCTTATGCTTAGTTTAAATTCGGTCCATTCACCAGTCGGCGCGTTAACGTAATCGCGGACCATTTGGCGATACTGCGGATCGGGGAAATGCTCGACGAATATGTCCAGATTGTTTTCCCGTATTTCTTCGAGTGTCCGACCTACCGTGCGCTCCCATTCGGGATTGACCAGCTCAAAGCAGCCATCCTTGCCGATGAACACTATCATCACCGGAATATTCTCGAATATCTTCTGGAAAACCTCCTTCTGCCTTCGCAATTCATCTTCGGCGCGCTTCTTTTCGCTGATGTCGCGGATAAAGCCGGTGAATACCTTGTGCTCGTTCCTGGTCATTTCTCCGAACGACACTTCCACCGGAAACTCCTGGCCATTGTTGCGCAAGGCTGTAACTTCGGCACCTTGCCAGTTAAGATGCCTCTCGCCAGTCGCCAGATATCGCCTGAACCCAGTCTCGTGCGGCTTCCGCATGAATTCCGGCATGAGTATGGTCAGGGGTTTCCCGATCAACCCGGCCGGGTCATAACCAAAAATTTTTGCCGTGGCTGGGTTCGCCAGCAGGATGCCACCACTTTCATCCATGCTGATCACGGCATCGCTGGCTGCTTCGACAATGACGCGATACCTCTCTTCGCTGCTCTTGACCTCCTCCTCGGCGCGCCTTCGGTCCTCGATGTCAATCACGGAACCGTACCACTTAACGATCTTGCCCGTTTCGTCGCGTAGCGGCACCTTTCGATGGAGCGTCAGGCGATATTCTCCGTCAGCCCGTCGAAGGCGCGCTTCAGCTTCGAAGGGTTTGCCAGTCGCTAACGATGTTTGCCACCTGTCCACGAGCTGCGCAAGGTCGTCGGGATGAATTACGCTGGTCCATCGCCATCCCAGAAGGTCATCCAAAGAAACGCCCAGATATTCCAGCCAGCGTTTGTTGAAAAAATCCAGATAGCCGTCGGGACGAGCGCTGTGCAGCATCGCGGGAGCTGTATCGATCACGAGTTGGAGGCGGTGTTCACCTCGGCGCCTGTCTACAGAGGATGTTGTGGTGGCCGCCAAAAGCACGATCAAGGCAGCAAGGACAACTCCAAAGTTGCTAAAGGGAGTCATGCTCACGGCGTGCGAAAGATCGGGAGGCGAAGCGGGAATGAAACTTGCGGCAGCCATCCCCGTATAATGCATCGCGGAGACAGCGACTCCCATCACTGTGGCGCTGCCCAGCCTGCGCGGAACACTCCATCTGGTCTCTTCCCGTAGGCCGAACGCCATCAGTAACGCGAATAGAGAAAACGAGATTGCGAGCAAGATGGAGCACGCGACCAGAAAGGTGGAGTATCGGGTGACGGCGGGCAATCTCATTGCAGCCATGCCGAAGTAGTGCATGCCGACGATGCCCGCGCCCATAAACATGCTGCCGGTCAAGGCCTCGACGGCACCCATTTTCGGTCGGCTCGCCACATACAGCGCGACCGCGGACGCGAGGACCGCCACCAGGAGCGAGACCAGAACCGTGGGCCAGTGATATTCGACGGGCACTGGCAAGTGGAAGGCCAGCATCCCCTTGAAGTGCATCGCCCAGATGCCGATGCCCATCGCAATAGCGCCACCGCTCAACCACGCTAAGCGAACCCGGCCGCGAGCGTTCGTGACGCGTCCCGCGAGGTCGAGCGCCGCATAGGACGCAACGATCGCTATAAACACCGAGCGCGCCACATCGCTGTAGTCGTAGGATCCAGTCAAAGCCGCGCTTGCAGAGGTCATAACGATGCGTCTCCTCTGCCCGTTTGGGAGGCCCCTTAAGTCGCCGCAAGTCTGCAGCTAGATTCTCTTACAGCGTTCGCTCCCAATCTTGCACGGGCCAAACCCAGGTCGGGGACAGTTTACGCCTCGTCCATCGGGGCTGCATACAATCCGGGGATTTCAGCGCAGGCTATTCGGAACGGTCTTCAGGCTCAGACTTGCGCCACCGCACAATACTAGTTCGCACAGCTGGGGCTGTTCTGCGACCTACGCGGTTTGTCGGGCGCTTGCATCGGAATTCCGGGCGACGCGGCAAGGAGCCCGCGCGTCAGCGTCGTTTGGTAGGAAGAAGAAGCTGTCTTGCCTTTGCCCCCTCATGCGCGATCACGATTGTCAGAGTGGTAGAACGCGTGGGAGAAAATTAAAACAGATGCTGAAATCTCGTAAGGTATTGATCGGCAAAATACCGGATTCGCCAAAAACATAAGATACACAGGGGTACGCGCGAACAGGCGGAAGTCCGGTTCGAGCAATCCTAGTGATTTCCGAGAGGCGCATCTGGATAGTCGCCGATTCGGAGGATCCTCACGGCCGAGGGTCAAAGTCTGGTGAAACCGTCTCGGGTCCACTGTTCTGAGCCAACTCCGTTGTGGACGAAGAGGAGGCCGTCAGGATCATATTTCCTTTTGATCTCAGCGAGCCGGGCGTGGTTGTCGCCCCAGTAGGAATGCTGAAAGTCGGATTCGAAGAAGTTGCTCTCCGAGACGTAGGCTCCGCCGCTCGAGGCGACGGCGCGGAGTTCGTTCATGCAGTGATGCACGGCGTCCCCGGCCTTGCGGCCCTTCGCAACGTCAGGCTCGTGATTTGGAATTCCGGGATACGCGGGGGCCTGGCCGTCGGCCACGATAGCGAGAGCAAAGGCATCGCACACCGATGGATTCATAGCGGTGTCTTTTGCGGCCTCGATCGCTTCCGGAGGCGCGCCTGCGAACCCCTTATTAAAATGAAGCTGCACCCCACCGAAGCGGGAAGCAGAGAACAGAGCATTGGCCAATTTTTCCTGTGAATCGTCCTGCAATAATGACGCGGGCATCCAAAGCGATTCGAAACCCCAGATGACCCAGCCGACCTGGCCGCCGTCTCCGTTCCACCAAACGTTCATTGGGCTGGCGCCCGGGCGGGAGTCTGCCTTGAAAACATCATGGTGATGTTCTTTGCGCCAGTCCACGTCCCACCAATGCCGGAAGGGCATGCTGCCGATCTCCGGCTCAGATTCAATCGTATAGGCGGTGGAAGACTGGGCCAGCCAATTGAGGAACGGCTGCCAGACCTTTCGCGATTGCTCCGTGTCCAAGCCAAGATGGACCATGCTGATTTCGAGCTTATTGTCGGGAGAAAAATGCGCTTGTTCGCCCCAATGATCATTGAACAGAGCATCGCGGTAGAAGCCGACGAAGCGGCGGATCAGGCGGCGATAGGTGTCATCGGAAGAGGCTTTGACGGTGAAACCGGCGCCGCCGGCAAGTTCTGGAAGATCTCGCACGCGCAGGGTTAATTTGCTGACGATGCCGAAGGTGCCACCCCCGCCTCCTTTCAGAGCCCAGAACAGATCCGAATTGGTGCAAGCGTTTGCGATTCGCACTTTGCCGTCGGCGGTAACGACTTCGGCTTCTAGGAGGCCAGCAGCGGCCATGCCGTAATGCTTCGAGAAGCTGCCGAACCCGCCGCTTTGAATCAGGCCGGCGACGCCGACGGTGGTGCAGCCGCCGCCTTGGACGTAGGAGCCGGCCTTGGTAGTGACGGCGTCGTAAGCTTGCGCCCAAATTGTTCCCGAGCCGACAGTGACGGCCGGCTGAGGAGCATGAGTGGACTTGCAACCACTGGGAACGAAATCTTGCTGGATGGTAGCGTCATGCATATGACGTGTCCAAATCAGGAGAGAATCGGGCGCGTTCGATGTGCCCTGATAGCTGTGGCCGCCTCCCTTGACGACGAGGCGCAGATGGTTGTCGCGGGCGAAATCTACGGCAGCTGCGATGTCGTCGGCATTTCTTGCAGCGACAGCGTAGACACTCGGTTTGGTGGCCCAACCGTCGACCCAGCCCAGAGTTTGGGTGATGCCGGGGCTGTCGCCGATATAGTAGGGGTTTTTCAAGTTTGCGAACAGAGTTTTGCACTCCGCGCCCTGGGACGATGACATGCAGGCGTTCAGCGGAAAATCAACTTGAATCAGATTGCCGCCGACCGCCTCGTTGAGGCGCTTCCACGCCGCGCTCGAGGGCCAATTTGCGTCCGAAGGACGCACTCGGCGGAGGGCGGGACTTGCAAACGAGCTGCGCGGCCACAGCTGCGAAAGTGATACTGCCCCGGACGCCTTCAAAAACTTTCTTCGGTTCAAGGCTGCTACCTGCTTTCTCAGCATCACCCGGAGATTACTTCTCCGATGATTGTCGACAAATTCAACCACGACGCGTCGCGTGAAGCAAACGCTCGCTTCCGGAAGCAATCGTAACCTGAAGCTCTGCCGGTAGCGACCCTGAATCTGCTGGCGCATGATTCACGAAAAAAGGCGAGACTGGCCTGAAGTCTTCGGAGAAGTTAGCTAGGCCTGGCAGCAGGCGAGGACGGGCAGTCTCGATCCCATACGTTCCCGGCGCAACGAGCCGAACTTCGTCACGGAATGATCGATAAGTCACTTAACCCGTTCAGAATCAGTTTAGGCAACCGCCGGGTCTACACTATATTTGCGATTGAGCCGAAAAATGCTCGGGTAACTCCAGCAGGCCGAGTTAGTGCAGCAGGGATTTCTGGTTCGGTCGTCGGTTCGGTGATCCGACGGGCGCGGATCTCGCCGCCATCCGTGGTGGGTTGCTGCGAACGCTCACAACCTGCTCCATGAACTCCTGCAACCACGCCATAGCAGCGGTGCCCTCGTGGTGGGCCGATTTCTGCCCTGGATCTTCAGACCTGGTGCACATCCTCTGTCCTAGTGGGGATTACCAAATAGCACATCGCGTTGTGAGCATCGATACTGTACTGGGGGACCGTTGCGAGGTCTGCCTCATGTCCGTAGCCTCACATTTACGACGTCAGCAGAACATCCCGACAGTTACCAGTAAGGCAGAGTTTTACCATCGAAGGCAGCTGGGCGTTACGGCGAAAGGCAAGTCATGAATCAAGCAAGGATAATGATCGCCGACGATGATCCTGATTTCAGACTTGCCCTGAGCGTGCGTCTTCGAGCCAACAACTTCGATACGGTGAGCGTTTGCGATGGTTATTCGGCCCTGGCCATGGCACTCAAGGAAACACCCAACCTGATCATCCTCGATCTTGGGCTGCCAGCGGGTGACGGATTCGCCATCCTGAAACACGTCAAAGAGTATCCGGCGCTTTCGAGGGTCCCGGTCATCGTTCTTACGGGTCGCCATTCCGGGGACAACGAAAGACGTAGCCTCGAGTCTGGCGCCATCGCTTTTTTCCAGAAACCGCACGACGAAGTGGAGTTGATGCAAGTGATTCGCTCCAGCCTGGCCTCCGTGGAGCTGGGGCAGCTTGCCATCGTAAGCAACATGCCAAGGGGCTACACCTAAAACCTAAAAACCTAAGACAACAAAACACAAAACGCCCTGTACTAAGGTTCCGCACTTTTCCGAAACAGAGACACGGGGAACGGTTACAGTGACGTTGGGAGATCACGCACGATCAAACTGATGATCGGCAGCACCCGGATTTAGATCCATCTTCCTGTCAGCCTTACTTCATCATCCCCCGATTTCGACTTTCGACTAGCACTAATGGCAAACCGTAGGATGCTAAGAATGCCACTCGTACTAGATTCGCAAATTGTCAGCGAGGAAACCTCGTTAAGGGGCGGTGAAAATGAGTAACAAGAAGATTCTGATTGTGGACGACAACCCGTATGTGCGCAGAGGAATGTGCGTACGTCTGACAGCTAATCGCTACGAAACTTTCTTTGCAGGCGATGCGGTCGCCGCCATTGCTGAGGCTCGGAAACACCAGCCGGATTTAATTATTCTCGACCTGGCCTTGCCCGCGGGCGACGGTTTTGTCGTAATACAGTGGCTAAAAGCAATCCCCGCTCTCGATCTGATCCCAATCATCGTCGTCTCTGCTCGCGACGCTCGCGAGAACGGGCCTCGTGTTCTCAAGGCGGGCGCCCAGGCCTATCTTCAAAAACCGGTGAATGATTCCGAATTCTTGGCGGTCATCCGACGCGCCCTGGGAGAACCTGCGCTGCGAAACAAATCTGTCGTTTATGAGCTGGGGATGGCGTAGCGAGTCCCCTCGGTCGATGTTCTCTTGACCAAGAAGAGCCTCGGCGCTATACGGACTGGCCTTTCGAACTTGATGACTACCAATATTCCGCGGCCCAAGAAGGAGTTGAGATGTTGGCCTTAACAAACTGTCCGCCTAACGTCGACCTCGATCAGGCCGATTGCCGATTAAAATTGGCGAATCATACACCGGTAATCAGATGTGGCAATAAGATTCTCGTCATCGACGACGATCCGGATTTGTGTCTTGGACTCCACATTCGCCTGGGGGCCAACTACTACGATACGTGTTTCGCGAATGATGCAGAGTCCGCGTTCAACACGGCGCTTGCCGAAATGCCGGACCTCATCATCCTTGACATCGGGTTACCGGATTATGATGGCTACTTTGTTATGGAAAGTCTGAGTGTGTTTCCTGAGCTTGCTGACGTGCCCATCATCGTCCTCACCGCACGAAACCGATTCATTCACGAAAAGCGCTGTCGCGACGCTGGGGTCAAACGATTTTTTGAAAAGCCTGTCGATGACCATCGCCTATTAACGGCAATCCGACAGTTCCTTGGATGACGGACTGAGAGATGGACCATCATCAACCGTCGGGTGGTGTGACGTTCTGATCGACTCGGGAGAATCTCGGGCTGCTTGTCACGCGCTCTCACGTGTAGATCGCCCGAATCGCCATGGTAGGCAGTTTCCCGCTTTCGTAGACTGGTTCCTTCCTCGCCGAACGGTGCGCAAGGTACTTCGTAACCGGAGCAGAACCAACGCAAGAGCTGCGATCCCGGCGAACCAAATTGCGAACGCCGTACTTACAACCCATCCCGGCGCTGCCCCGACGCGGCGTAGCAGAAACGGGAGGAAGTTCCAGGTTGTGATGTGAACATAATCCCATGCATCCTGTGCCATGGGCTTGTTGTTTAGCCCCCAGGCATCCGTCTTGCCGAGAGCATGCGCGAAGATGTTCTTGAAACGCAGAGCAATCACAAATGTTGGGTGCCCGAGAGTATTCATCTGGTAGATTTCCAGGGGCAACCAAAACGCCAGCGATGCCAGCTGAATCGTGAGGCTGATCACGAGTAGCACCAGTGCCGCATGCCATGTCGCCGTTCCCAGCCGTTCCCGATAGCGTAGGAGCAGCGGCACAGCCGGGAGTACCGCCAGTTGCACGGCCGTCGAAACATAGCGGTCGCCCCAGGCAAAGTCGCCGCTCCAGTAAGCATATCTAGCGTAGAAACTGACATAGGCGAGCAACAGGAGGAGAGATGTCGCGCCATACGCGTGGATTTGTGGACTGAGGCGCTTCCAAAGCAAGGCCAGGAGGAGGATCGCCAGGAAGAGAAGAGGATCGAAGAGAAAAATAGACTTCTCAGGCTGGAATAGCGGGCCGAAGAAGCCTACTCGAAAGGGCGTGTTCCAGGGAAAATTCGCTGGCAGCGTCGGGTCTAAAATGCGATATTCCCGGGCAAATACCGTCAGGTATGTGTTCGTGAAAGATCCGAAGCGATAAAACTGGTACGCACGATCGAAGACGAGAAAAAGCAAATAGACGGGCGCGGCGATTTTGCAGTAGGCGATGAAACGTTGCCAAAAGCGCGGACCACGCACGCCCTCAAGCCAAAGTGCCAGGAAGACAAAGACTCCCCCCGCCATAAGATCTAAGCCGGTCGTAAGACGTGTAAGAAGGTTGAAGCCGAGCGCGCAAGAGCCGATGAAAAGTGCGCGCCGGTTTGCTGTGCGCACCCACTCATACTGAAACGAAAATCCAGTGAGCGTGAGCAACATGATGTAGTTGTTCTCCATCATGTTCTGTGTGTAGTGAAGGTGGGTAGTGCAGAACAGCAACGCCAGCACGCCCGCTACTGATTCCTCCACGCTAAAGCACAACTGGCCAAGCAATTGGAAGGCGATGAGCGCGGTCAGAGCGTTCAGGAGAATATTGGTAGCGTAGCTAACCACAATGCTGCGTACTCGAGGATCGTCGTCGTAAGTCGAGAAAATGGACCGGCTCTCTATCCACGTCCCCAGGAGATCGGCGGGAAGCATGAGCAATGACTGGCCGATGCCATACCAACTATAAAGACGCCCTTCGCGTCCGTGCAGGCCGAACTCGGGATACTCATTGGGAAAAACCTGTGGCTCCGAGGTCCAAATCCAATGTGTGGTTTGAAGTCGATGCGCCGTATCGGCCGTCCCCAGCTCGCCCGACTGCACCACGAAAGCGAGCAGCCCCGCGGTCAGGCACAAGAGAAAAAGCGGATCCCGCAGCCAGCGTCCGAGGCGATCGGTCATCGCTACGATGCTAATCCGGGAGTGATCATTTGAGAAGGATGGAGGTTTCCTGAATTGTTCTGCGCCAGAATGGAATCGTAGTTTCAGCAATCCAAGTTTTTCCTAGCGATTTTCCTAGCATGTTGAGCGAGCACTTGCCGAATGGTATGCTACTCGGTTGCCCGGTCACGGCCGGGTGTTCCAGTTTCACGACTCATTGGTGAAACAAGCGCGCCACTTCTGGACTCGGAAAAGTTCAGAGGCAGCGAGTGAACTCGTAAGTAAGGGAGGATTACGCATGCCGTCCCGTAGAGATTTCCTCAAGGCCGCCGCCGGTGGCGGGGTTGCTGCTACAGTCTTCGGATTCGACCTCCAGCCTGCTTACGCTCAGCTCAAAGAATTAAAGATTGCCCGCGCTGCCGAAACGCGCTCAACCTGTCCCTATTGCGCGGTGGGTTGCGGCGTTCTTATCTACACGATCGGCGATCGGGCGAAGAATGTCACGCCGCAGGTGATCCACGTCGAAGGCGATCCCGATCATCCCACCAACCGCGGAACGCTATGCCCGAAGGGCTCTTCGCTGGAACAGGATATGCTCAACCCGCGGCGGCTCACGAAGCCGCAAGTCCGACGCCCCGGCGCGACTGACTGGCAGGACATTTCCTGGGATGACGCTCTGAATGAGATTGCACAATGGACCAAGAAGACCCGCGACAGCTCCTTCGTCGAGAAGGATGCGAGCGGCCGCACCGTGAATCGGTGCGAAGGTATCTCGTTTATTGGTGGCTGCACCGACACAAATGAGTTCAATTATCTGGTCGTCAAGGCCATGAGGAGTCTGGGCTTGGTTTATTTAGAAAACCAAGCCCGTGTTTGACACGGCCCCACGGTCTCAAGTTTGGGACCAACATTTGGACGCGGTGCCATGACAAATGGCTGGATCGACATCAAAAACACCGACATGATGTTGATCATGGGGGGAAATCCGGCCGAAAACCATCCCTGCGGATTCAAGTGGGCGATGGAGGCCAAGCGCAACCGCAATGCTAAGCTCATTTCCGTTGACCCGCGATTCACGCGCACGTCTGCTACCGCCGACCTCTTTGTGCAAATTCGCGCCGGCTCCGATATTGCATTCCTCGGCGGACTGATCCGTTACGCGATCGAGAACAACCGGATCGCGAAAGAATATCTCGTCAACTACACCAACGCCGCATTCATCGTGAAAGAAGGGTTCAAACTTCCGGAGGATGGTTTGTACTCCGGCTTCAACGCGGCGACCAGCGCCTACGATAAGACCACCTGGAATTATCAGGAGGGCGGAGACTTCAGCGGCAAAACGGACGCTGTGGCCTCTTCTGCCCCTGCGGCTAAAGTGAGTCCGGAAACAGCCGCGCACCCGGCGGTGCCAGCACCTCCGCCCTTGTTGCCGCCGAATGTAGCCTATGACCTGACACTTCAGCATCCACGTTGCGTCTTCCAATTATTGAAGCAGCAATATTCCCGTTACACCCCCGAAACTGTCGAACGGATTACAGGCATCCCGAAGGACCAGTATCTGAAGGCCGTCGATCTATTCACTTCAGTCCGCAAAGATGGCGATATGAAGAAGGTCGCCACGATCATCTATGCGGTGGGTTGGACCCAGCATACTTTCGGAACGCAAATTATCCGTACTGCGGCCATGATTCAACTTCTGCTCGGCAATGTCGGAAGGGCGGGCGGTGGCGTGAACGCACTTCGCGGCCATTCGAATATCCAGGGCGCCACGGACATGGCCGGCCTGTACGACTCGCTGCCCGGGTATCTGAAAGGGCCGGTGCCCGACGACACGGATCTGGCTGCATTTCTGAAGCGCACGACGCCAACCTCGTCCAAACCCGCGCCGTGGGATTCGATGAACTACTACGCCAACACCCCCAAATTCATGGTGTCGTTGCTCAAGGCGTTCTATGGGGACGCGGCGACAAAAGAAAACGGATTTGCCTTCGATTACCTGCCCAAACCCGGCCAGGATTGCTCCTGGACCCACATTTGGGACGACATGTACAACGACAAGATCAAGGGCATGATGGCGTTCGGAATGAATGGAGTGATGATCGGCCCGGACACGAACAAAAATATTAACGCGCTCAAAAAAGCCGACTGGCTCGTGGTAGGCGAAATTTATCAGGATGAGACCAGCGAGTTCTGGCGAGCGCCGGGAATCACGACCGAAGAACAGAAAAACATCAGGACGACCGTCTATCGTTTGCCCTGCGCGGGCTTTGCCGAAAAAGACGGCAGCATGACAAACTCGGCGCGCTGGGTCACCTGGAAATACGCCGCTGTTCCGCCTCCGGGACAAGCGCGGCTCGATCAGGACATCGTCGCGCAGATTTTCCTGCGCGTGCGGGATCTCTATAAGAAGGATGGCGGAAAGTTCCCCGACCCCATTCTGAATCTGAGCTGGGCCTATGCAGACGCGGCTCATCCCTCACTGTCCCAAGTAGCGATGGAGCTGAACGGCAAGGCACTCGCCGACTTGAAGGACGAGGCGACGGGACAGGTGTTCAAGGCCGGCCAGCAATTGCCAGGATTTGCCTGGTTGAAGGACGACGGCACCACCATGTGCGGCAATTGGATTTATTCCGGAATGTGGACCGAGGCCGGATCGCAGGTCCAGCGGCGAGGCACGGAGGATCCCTCCGGAATGGGCGTCTATCCCAACTGGTCCTGGTCATGGCCGGCCAATCGGCGCGTGCTCTACAATCGCGCTTCTTGCAATCCGGCGGGAAAACCGTGGGACCCGGAGCGCAAGCAGATTTGGTGGAACGAAGCGGCGGGAAAATGGGTTGGCAACGATGTGCCAGATTTCAAACCCGATTCCCATCCGAAAGATCACATGGGGCCGTTCATCATGAATCCGGAAGGCATCGGGCGATTGTTCGCTCCCATCGGCGTGCTCGCCGATGGGCCGTTCCCCGAGCACTACGAACCGATCGAGAGCCCGGTCAAGAACCTGTTGCATCCCGATCAGTCGAATAATCCGCTGGTGAAAAAATTCAAGACGCCGTTCGACAAGTTCGGATCGCCGGAGGAATACAGCATCGTCTGCACCACTTATCGGCTGACGGAGCAGTATCACTATTGGACGAAAAATAATCCCATGAACGTCCAGTTGATCCCGGAACCTTTCGTTGAAATTCCGGTGGAGTTGGCCGACGAAAAAGGAATTCGCGGAACCGACAAGATCAAAGTGATCAGCGCGCGCGGAACTTACATCGCGAAAGCCTTTGTCACTCGCCGTCTCAAGCCGATGATGATCGACGGCAAGAAGGTTTATCAGATCGGGCTGCCGATTCACCAGGGATTCCGCGGTATTGACGAGGATGAAGGAAGAAATGCTCGGACTCCGGCGAACTTGCTGACGCCCGCAGTCACCGATCCCAATGCCCACACGCCTGAATCCAAGGGCTTCCTGGTGAAAGTCGAGAGGGTGTAGGGAGTCGTCGGAACACAGGCGGAAGGAAACAACGATGAGCCAGGCTTCAACAGAACTAATCCGGATTTCAGGCCACGCTGGAACTGTCCCGGGGGCCGGATTGAACCGGGAATTCGAGGTCTGCAAGCTGGTCGACACCACGACCTGCATCGGCTGCAAAGCGTGCGAAGTGGCCTGCCTAGAATGGAACGGCTACACGTTCAGCGAAACCACCTTTGATAATACCTACCAGACGATGCCGGAGACGGCGTGGAATTACTGGAACCTGATCAAGTTCAATGAACACGAGCGCGCTGACGGCAGCATGATGCTGCTGATGCGCAAAGATCAGTGCATGCACTGCGCAGACCCGGGCTGCCTCGCGGCTTGTCCGGCGGATGGCGCCATCGTTCAGTACGCCAACGGCATCGTCGATTTCCAGGAGGCGAATTGCATCGGTTGCGGATATTGCATGACGGGATGTCCCTTCAACATCCCGAAGTTCAGTCCGACGGCGCGCAAAGTTTTCAAGTGCACTTTGTGCAATGACCGCGTGTCGGTCGGACTCGAACCGGCTTGCATCAAGGCCTGCCCCACGGGCTGCCTGCATTTCGGGACGAAGTTGGAGATGAAGGAGCTGGCGGAAACGCGCGCGGAACAGCTTCGCGAGGTTTCCGGATTTGCCGACGCCGGAGTGTACGATCCGCCCGGGGTGGCCGGAACGCACGTGATCTACGTCCTGCATGATGCCAAGAATCCGGAGTTATACGGTGGGCTGCCGAAAGATCCGCACATCCCGCTTTCGGTGCGGCTGTGGAAAGGACCGCTGAAGTGGCTGGGGAATGTGGCGATCGTCGGCGGCATCGTCGGTATGGCCTTGCATTACATGCGGTTTGGCCCGAAGAAAGAAGAACCGATTCCACCGAATGATGATCTTAGCCACGACGAGAGGCGCGTATGACGACCGACGCAGTTTCACGCCCAAGCGCCGCCCATCAAAACAAGGAGACCATCGTCCGGTACACGCTTGGCGAGCGTGTGAATCATTGGATCGGCGCTCTCTCCTACACCTATCTGTTGATGACGGGCCTCGCATTCTGGTCTCCCTATATGTACTGGCTGGCTGCAATCGTGGGGGGAGGCCCCACGGCGCGATTCTGGCATCCCTGGCTTGGGCTGGTTTTTACGGCGTCACTCTTCTGGACCTTTAAAGAGTGGCACCGCGACATGCAAATTGACGATGCCGATCGCGCCTGGGCGAAGGCGATTCCCGACTACATCCAGAACGAGGACGACAAACTGCCGCCCGTCGGGCGCTTCAACTACGGACAGAAGCTTTTCTTCTGGGGAATTTTCTACGGCGTGATCCTATTGCTGCTCTCGGGTGTCGTCTTGTGGTACACGGAAACTCTCCCCTGGAGCCTCCGGTTCGTTCGCTACGCCGCGATTTTAGTTCACGCGAGCGTCGCGCTTGTCACGATCGGATTGTTTCTGATCCACGTGTACATGAGCGCCGTCCTTGAAGAGGGCAGTTTCGGGTCCATGATTCACGGGTATGTCACGCGCGCCTGGGCCTGGACGTTCCATCGCACGTGGTATTACGAGGTCACAGGCCGATCTCGACCGAAGCAATCCCTGCAGAAACAATGATCGATGCGAAGTGGGATCGCCGCATCCGTCGAGCCACTGAATTAACTTCCGCCTATCCATTCGCCGCGGAAGGACTGCGCTTCTATGTGCGCGTCGCAACCTTTCAGAAAAGCTTGTACGCGGAAATCCACAAAGCGCTGGTGGATTCGCCGAAGACTTCCTCGGACCGCCCGCTGCGCGATGAATTAGATCTTTTTCTACTACTTCCTCACTTCGCTGCATTCCTGTCGCTGATTCGGCAGATTGCACCCGCTCCGCTGGCCGAAAGCGCTGCCAATTTGGCGCAGAGGGGTACGGCCGGATGGCAGCACGTCGTTGAAGACTTCTGGCATGGGGATCCCGAATTAGGCGCGAGCGCGGCCGACGCTGAGCGGCTCCAGGCCGCCGATTGGCGCGCCGTAACGTATCCCGATCGCGTGCTCGCGTGGATTTTTCTTCAGCCGTACGCCGAATATCTTGCCGATCACCGCGAGATCGCGACCGTGGATGGTGCTCCGTCGACCTGCCCGCTGTGCGGCGGTAAGCCAATCGTCGCCGTTCTGCGAAGCGAAGGCGATGGTGCAAAGAAGTCACTGATTTGCATGCTCTGCGCCCATGAATGGGCCTTTCGCAGGATTTATTGTCCGGCCTGCGGAGAAGAAAGAGAGCCGCAGATGGCATACTATTCGGCGCCGGAGATTGCGCACGTCCGCGTGGATGTCTGCGACTCATGCCACACCTATCTGAAGAGTATCGATCTGACCAAGACAGGGCTGGCAGTGGCCGTTGTAGATGATCTGGCAACAATCCCTTTAGATCTATGGGCGCGCGAACACGGGTACGAGAAGCTGCAAGTCAATTTACTAGGAACCTGATCAGACACAGAGTTGCGTCGGACTTGCGCTCGGAGGCGCGAATCTGAGCCCGGAACCAATCTCTGCCGCCTAGAGAACTGCCGCCATGCTTGTTCCTGCAGCGGCAAAAACATCGGCGGCTTCCTGCTCAGCGATGGGAATAAAGGCCTGCACCACGTCGGAGTCAAACTGAGATCCACTGCTACGGATCAGCCGGTTAATCGCTTCCGAGTGCGGAAGGCCCTGCCGATAGCAACGATTCGACACCATTGCATCAAAAGCATCGATGACGCAAATGATTCTTGAGACCAACGGTATGTCGCTGCCTTTTAGCTGGGCGGGATAGCCACTGCCGTCCATGCTCTCGTGATGGTGTAGGGCGTAAAGACTCGCTTCTTCCAGTCCCGGGAACAGGCGCAGGATCGACCAGCTATATTCGGGATGGCGGTTAATAATAGCGCGTTCCTCGGGTGTGAGTGGACCGGCCTTTTTCAGAACTGCGTCCGGCACTCCAATCTTGCCGATGTCGTGGAGCAATGCCGCTACTTCCACTTGGTAAAGGCGTTCTTCCGGAATCGCCATCTTACGCGCTACACGGAGCGCCCATTCTGCCAGTCGAGTGCTGTGGACTCCGGTGTTGATGTCCTTCAGATCAAGCATTTGGTTGAAGGCACACACCAGAGAGTTACGAAAAGCGAGATGCTGCTCTTCCAGTTCCTTGACGCGGAGCGTCAATCCCGACACATCCATTACCGGATTCAGAGTTACGGACATGTCGGGGATTTGCTTTCCAATATCCATTACAAGAGATGGCACGCCTGAAGCGCCTGGTACGTATCCAATCGTCCGAATCCGAGATTCAGATTGCCGATGTAGTCGGCATTTGCCAGACCAATCGGAACCATCGAACTGGGACAGTTGCTGTTGGCGCCTTCCATGAGGGCTGCAGTGCCCGCCACGAACGGAGTGCTGAATGACGTGCCCCATCCCGCGGCCCATGTTCCCCACGGATAAGTCGTGACCACGCCTTCTCCCGGCGCGGCCATGAACACTGGAGGCGTGCCGTAATTCGTAAATGTAGACTGGACATCGGTATTCGAGGTTGAGGCGACGTCGATCACGCCAGGTAGGCCCCCCGGATAGACCATTGTGTCCTCGCTACTGTTTCCAGCGGACGCTACGGAAATCACGCCCTTGCTGTTCGCATACTTGATAGCAGTCGCGAGTTCTGCCGAGTAACTCGAGTAATTGAAGCTCATGCTCATGACGTTGGCGCCGTTGGCCACGGCATAGTAGATAGCGCGCAGAATGTTGGAGTCGTACGCGGCGCCGTCCGCGGTGAACGCCTTGAGCGGCATGATCTTGGCCTCGGGTGCGACCAGGTGTATGATGCCCGCGGTCATGGTTCCATGTCCAAAATCTGAGTACGCCGTTCCATCCAGGACTGCGACGGTGCGCTGATCGAGCACCGCGACTGTCCGTTGGTCCAGCGTTGCAGGTTGCGCTTCACTCATATTGGGGGCGGCTGGAGCGTCGGTCATTTCCGAACCACCGCTGGTATTAGTGGTGAAGTCGTAACCGTCGACCAGAACACTTTGTAGTACCGGGTTAGTGGGATCGACGCCGCTGTCAATATCTGCAACTTTCGTTCCGGCGCCTGCGACGTTGAATGTCGACTGAGTTTGGGCCGTGCGTACCAACTGATTCGCGGGCTGTACAAGGTAACCCTGCCAAACCGTTGCGCCGTAGAAAGGAGTGGGTGTCTCGTCCGTCAAATATGAGGGGTCAGAGCTGGCATTGGCTGGCACCGCAGTTACGACTTGATCGACCTCAACATCCAGTATCCCGGTCTCAAGGCTGATTTGGAGCAGCTTTGTCACCGGATTAAGAATGGCGGGCAAAGTCACGAGGAACAGCTGCCCATTAGGATCCCCGAGGCCGGTCACGACCTTGCAGCCCATTAACAAGCAGGTCAGGTTGATCCCCGGCAAGCCTAGCGAGTCGCGCACAATCAAACGAGTTTGTGCTTGCGCAGCCGGCGCGCAAAAAGCTACCAGCAATAGCAGCAGGCAAGGTACCACGCCCGCGCGCCGAACACTGATGTGTGATCTTGTATCTGCCATCGTTTGCCCCTTTTCGGCCATGTACTTGAGTGCGAGTTTAATGTAGAACTTCGGTGCTTGCCACTTACACCCGTACTCTCTCTGGCGTAACCTGTTTTGGTTCCTTTGGTAAGACATGTTGGTTACCTTTATTTCGGATTTGTCAGCGGAATCCGCACGGGGTTGCGTCCCGCCGCTTTTACTGACAACCACAAATGCTCGTTTGCTTCAAACTCAATGTGGAACTCTCCCAGGGCGCTGACATCGGTTGTGGCGACCATTTGGTTTTGCTCGGTCGATAACTCGACAGTCGCATTGTTCCGCAATGCCCGTACTTCCTGTTTGTCGAACACCTGTCCGACTAAGTGAACGGCCCTGGATTGGGCGCGGCGACCGAAACGCAAATCCACCGTTAGGCCTTCAGCCTCGTAAATCACCTGCCATACATTCAGCGCACCGCTGCGCACACCGGCCATCAGCGGTTGGGCAAAGTTGTCGAAAACGAGGTTGGCCAAAGTCCAGGCCTGGGAGGGCGGGGCAGCTTTGCTGGCGAAACCTAACTTCACCAGACGCACCAGATTCTCCGGCGGCGCATAGGCGCTTTCCTCACTTGCCATACTTCGAACTCGGCTCCAGCCGCCATGAGCGGTCTTGCATTTCAAACAACCCGAGATCAGGTGCGCCTTGATGGCGCTGCTGACTTCGGGACCGCTGACTCCGCGTACAAAATCGGCCCAGGGTTGTTCTGAAAAATGCTGCATTCGAATCCTCATATCCTCGTGGCGATCAGAGACTTGGTCCGTGAAGGCTACATGTTGTCTCTAGTACAAAAGGGATGGCAGGGGCCCGAAAAATACAGTACGGGCAATAAATAAGTTCGTAACTCGTTAACCCTTTCCTATCAATAAGAAGGGAGCCCAATGATAGGGGTGGGGGCGATGTTCGCGGAGGCTCACCGACGCAGATTGCATCGCCTCGGCGTGGGAATGCCCCGCCTGTAGCTGGGTATAGAATTCGACCATGAATTCCTTGGTGCTGTCGTCGTGAACATCCCACAGACTTAAGACCAGTGACTGTGCTCCGGCCTGTAGCAGGCCTCGGACCAAGCCCATCAACTCGTCGCCCGGAGTAACCACGTTCAATCCGGTCGCGCAGCCGCTCAGCACGACCAACTCGACTGGTAGCTGCAAATGGGCCATGTCGTAGAGACTGAGATGAGATGTTCCCAGACGAATCGACGAGAACATCGGATTGTCTTGACGAAAATATCCGTGGGTTGCAATGTGTATCGACTTACTGCGCGGTCCACAGGTTTTTAATATGTCCTCGGTGGCCTCATCGCCCAAGAAGAGTTTGGAGTTGGGCAAGATTCGGGCAAGTGCATCGACCTCGGCGCGAATCGCCGGTGTCCGTTCATCGGGCACGCCAAGGATTAGCGAATCGCCCGTCACATTGACCGCTTTCGTTTGACAATGGGCGTAGACGCTGGCGCTCGGTGCGTAAGAAATGGAAAATCGATCGATTAAATAGCATTCGCCATCGTGCAGGGCATGGAATGGAACGTAGTGTAGGAGCCCATGTTGCACGAAGACAATATGGCGGGAATTGAGCAAGTGGCGGATGGGAGCGATTAACTCTTGATACAAACTCTTGAGGTGTGCCTGCGTCGACTCCAGTAGCGCCTGGCTGAAGGTGGCCACATACTGGGGATCGAGTCGGAATTTCGATATCTGAAATTGCAGGAATTGCAGGAGCTTCTGAATTCGCGACTGCACTGTGACTGGACAGATGTGCAGGCTGTCGCGGGTTAGCACGCATACGACGATGCGGTCGTGCGCGCAAAAAAACTCAACTAAGGCGGTATCGGCGGGAAGGACGGAGCGAATATGCTCGAGCGACATGGTCGAGGGTAATTGCACACCCGCTTCATTGGCCTCCGCTACCGTGGCTTCTTTCACAGCGCGCACAAAATCGGCCTCGCGTGATCGCGCCTGTTGCTCGAGTTGTTGGACCCGTTCTTGCGAGCGTTCTTCCGGACGCAGTTGTTCGCGCTCAATCAGGTTGTAATACCAATTCAGTTCTTCGCGAAGATTGCGGATCGAACGTACCAGTTCGCTTTGCCCCGGATCGACTGCTGAGGGCACATGGACTGGCTGGTTCAGAAGATCCATGAGAGTGCGCGATTTCGCCTGCTCGATGTAAGCAAACGCCTCTTCAAAGCTGTTCTGGCGGCGCAGACAAATGTCAACTAGGCACTCGTAAACTTCGAGTTTGTTCTCGAAGAAGGCAATTTTCAGTTCTTCTCCGCGCAAACTGCTCCGCAGTCGCTCAACGGCCGTACGGGCGCGGCTGTATGACCGGTAGGCAGCGTCTTCATTTCCGGTAACGCGCTCCACTTCGCCCATCAGAAACTCAGCCTGATAGAGGAGCGTGGGCGAATCCAGATTCGCCACGTCTTGGAGGGCCATTTCGCAGTTTTGTTTGGCGAGTTTCGTGTCCCCCAGACGCAGGGCAATTCGCGCGAGCAGGAGATCGGCCAGCACCGCCTTCCCGCGCATCGATGACGCCGGGGCGCGGAAGAACTCGTGTGCCGCGGCGCAAAGGCGTCGCGCTTCAAATAACCGCCCCTCGGTGAAAAGTACCAGGGCTTCGTAGAGATCAATCAGCGAAGGCCAAACCTGGTTCTGATCGCGCACAAACATTTCCTTGGCTTGCGCAAACAGCTTGACGGCCTCAAACGCCTGTCCTTGGCGGCTGGACGCAATGGCGGCAAACCCCAATGCCTTAGCGGCTTCATAACCGAAACCGAGATCGTGAAAAGCCGCGTGGGCCGCTCGTCCCAGTTCTCCGGCTTCGGCACTCAGATTTAGTTCAAGGTATATCTCGGCAAGGTCGAGATTACAGAGCGCAAGCTGATAAGGGTCGTTCGCTTTCTTTGCACTGACGGACGCATCCCGCAACATTTTTATGGAACGTCCGTACTCTCCGCGTAAGAAATACAGATAGGCGATGTTGTAGTCGGCATAGGCGACCAGAATCGGCATTCCCTTCTGTTCGCAGTGCCGGCGCGCAACTTGGTGCAGTTCCAACGACTTGGGGAAATCGTTCAAGCTGATATGACAAAGCGACAAGTTGCTCAGGACAGCCGCCAAACCTTCGGCGTCGTCGTGAATCAGCATCTGCTCGTATGCGCGTTCGTAAAATGCAAGCGCTTCGCTGAAGCGGTCTTGCCGGTGATAGATGTTCCCGATGTTGATTTCCAGACGGGCCAAGCGGCGAGTGTTCCCCTGTTTGTGAAAGATTGCGCGGGCGCGCTCGCCGGCGGAGAGCGCCTGATCGTACCGCCCTAGCAATAACAACGACTGAATGGATCCGCTCAAAGTCCGTGCCAGTTCGGACTCTTCGCCGGTCTGCTCAAATAGATTGATTGCCTGCTCGTGGAAATGAACGGCATCCGTGTGCTCGTCGAGCGCGTACATGGCGTTCGCTTTTGCCCGCAAACTCCGGGCAAGCAGACTCGCGCTGTTAAGCACCCGGGCGACATCGAGAGATGCATCCGCCAATCGCTTGGCCCGATGGGTGTCAACCCGAACCTCCTGCCAAACTCTTTCGGTGAGAGTGTTCACGATTTCGTCCCATGCGATTGCCGGATGTTCGGTGACCAACTGCGCACGGCTGGCAGCGTCGTCGAGTGCGAGCAAGCGCTCGATCATGGCGTCCGATTCGGTCTTCTGAACTGCCCGGACCGTCATGGGGATTAGAAACCTCTCTTTTCCAACTGTTTCTTAAGATAGGCCAGGCAGCGCCCGCGGATCGCCCCGATCGAACCCGTCGCCATACCCAGTTCCTCGGCAATATCTTCATAGGGTCGCGGAGGAAATTCAAAAAAAAGCAACCGAACCATCCGCCCACACTTGTCGGGCAACTCCGCGACGGCATCGCGTAGGATTTGTTCTTGTTCGAGCTGTACTAACATGTGCTCCGGCAGTTCGTCGGCCTCGCTCGAAGGCAGCGCGGCGTCGCTATCGGCCCCCTCGGGAGCAAGTTCAACCAGCCGATCCGAGGCGCGCCGACAGTGTAAGCACTTGTGATAGCAAGTCTGCATCAGCCATTTCGGTAAAGCGCGGTGTTCGCGGAGTCGCGGCAATTCAGAAAGCAAATCCACACAAACGGACTGAAAAATGTCGGCCGCATCCTGGTGCATCCCGAGCTTGACCGGGATCGAGTAGATGAGGTTCTTGTACTTGTCGATTAATGCGGACCATGCTTCCTGATCGCCTTTTAGACAGCCACCGATCAGCTCTTCGTCCGAAGAGTGACATTTCGCAGAGTGCTTGAGCGAAGAATCGGCGGGCCTTTCCTGCTGCCTTCCTGTTGCAGTTCCTGTCATCGAACGCCCGCGTTTTCCTGAGCTGGACTACGAACATAGAGTTCGTCAGCGTTCCACAACGTGTAGGGATCAAGTATTGCCGGATGGAAATTGCCGACCTTGGAATCCGCACCGGCAAGAATGTCGGGCGTCCCGAGAAAAATGAATGGAAGATTTTCGGCGATCAGTTGCTGCGCGCGATCGTATAATTGCTTGCGCTTGGCGTAGTCGAGCGTGATCATCTGTTGTTGCATCAATTGATCAAGTTCACCCTCCCAATCGGTTGCCGGCTTGGTTTCGCCCAAGTGCCACAAATGCGATGTGCCGCTAAAGGCCCAGACATTCACCTCCGGATTGGGATCCGCATCGCCGCCGCCGAGCCCCATGATCGCCGCGTCATAATCGAAGCTCTGAAACACGCGATCCATCAGGGCGCGAAATTCGAGCGGAACGACATGAACTTGCATTCCAAGGTGCGAAAGATCGTCTTGCAGCAGAGTTGCCATTTTCAGGCGCTGGGTGTTCGATGAGCTGGTGATGATCGAGAACTCGACTGGTTTTCCGGCAGAGTCCAGTAACTGGCCCGCGGGATTCCAGGCGTATCCTGCTGACTTTAGAATCTGACGCGCAGTTTCGATGGACCGGGGTGAGTGCGGGATATTCTGATTGATCCAGAGTTTGTTTCCGGGACCAACGTTTCCCCACAGAGCGGCGCCGCGCGTTCCGAAGACAAGACGCACGATAGAGTCACGATCGAGGGCGGCAGAAATTGCCTGGCGGAATTTCAAATCGCGAAACCAGACCTGCTTGCCGGCAACCTCGCCGAGTTTTTTCCCGCTCAGGTCGTTCAGGTTGAACACCAGGAAGTTGTATTCGAGACTTGGTCCCATGTCCGCCAGTTGTGAACCGAGGCGTGACTTTTCGCGCAAAAGCAGGCTGTAGTTCTCCGAGCTGAGCCGGCTGACAATGTCTGTCTCACCCGCCTCAAAGCGCATCACCTGTGCATCTTCGGTGCCCACAAAAAGAAATACCAGTTCGTCGAGGTAGGGCAGTCGCTGGTTCTCGCGGTCAACCTTCCAGTAATAAGGATTGCGTTCGACAACGATGCGCTGTCCTGGCAGGTATTGCTTCAGCCGAAATGGGCCCAGTCCAGCGACCTCCGAGGCTTGCGCGTTCAAGGACCATGCCTGTTCGAAATGCCCTTCACGATAGGGCTTCTCCAGTAGATGCTTCGGCAGTATGGCAAGGCCGTCGAACAGTCTTTCGGCTGCCGCGTAAGGGCGCGGCAATGCGAATCGCACCGTGTATTGATCGAGTTTGGTGACTTGAATCGGCTTGCCATCAATGATCAACAGGTCGCGCTGCGGGGAATCAATTGCTTCATCCATGTAAAGATTGAACGAGAAAACAACGTCGTCCGCGTCGAACGGGTACCCGTCGGAAAAGCGTATTCCTTTGCGGAGTTGAAGAGTAAAAATGCGGCCGTCGGGTGATATCTTCCAAGACTTCGCAAGCGCGGGCTCGGTCTGTTGCGTCGACCGGTTGATCTCGATCAGATCGCCCATAAGACGTCCGATCACCTCACGCGAGATCACATCCGTTGCAGTAACCGGGTTGAGCGTTTTCGGTTCGGCGCGCTCTCCGATGGTCAGGTGCCCTCCATAGTGGCCAGAAACGTCCGCCATGCGGGCAAGCTCTTCGCCGGGTTTGGCTGCGTCAGGAGCGGGTGCCGATGCAAAGCACGTACCGGCGAGTAGACACACGTGTAGGGTTAGGCGAGCAACCGACTTCATAGACACCCCTTACCCCACAGAACACGATTTTCTAGGTTGAATACGATTTTAACCGGGAATGAAACATATCAGCGAGGGAGCTGTAGAGTACCGAAGTAACAACCAGAGCGCAGGCCGGAGCGAGAAGCCACCCATAGGATACTAAGACATTGTATTGCTGCAGCGTGGCTAACATGTTGCCCCAACTTGGCACCGGCTCATTTACCCCGAGACCGAAGAAGGAGAGCGTTACCTCGGCAGCGATATAGCGTGGAACCAGAAGCGTCGCCTGAGTCAGCAGCAAGCCCGAGACTTCGGGAAGAAGGTGTCGCCGCAAGAGATAGAAATCAGATCCACCAAAGCCACGCGCCGCCAGAACGTAGTTGCGGTGGCGCGAGCTGAGGACCAATCCTCGTACCAGCCGGGCCGGCCGAGCCCAGCCGATCAGCCCAATTACACCGGTCAAAAGAAAAAAGGTGCGGAGCGTGCTGAGATGCAGGGGCAGGAATGCCCGCACTCCAAGCAGGAAATAGAGCCAGGGCAGGGAAAGAAACAGCTCGGTCACGCCCATCAGCACTTCGTCAACCCACCGCCCGAAGTATCCGGCGACGATTCCGAAAAGGCCGCCGGTCAGAAGTGCAATCAAGGTTGCGCTGATTCCAGCAGCAACCGAAATTTGACCACCGAACAGGACGCGCGAGAATTCATCGCGTCCGTAACCATCGGCTCCGAAGAGCAAGATTTTGCCAGGCGACTCCACATCGAACAAATGTAAAGTTGTTCTATAACCCCCCAGCAAGTTATAACTCGAGCCACTTACAAAGAAATGTACCGGATACCTGCGGGTTCGGTCCTCCCTGTAACTTTCGATCTGATCGCTGTCGAGCGAAGTCGTCCAAGCATACACAAATGGACGGAAATGGAACCCGTAACCATCCTCGAAATGCATCCGCGTGGGCGGAGCATAGGGCAGCTCGCGATCTTGTGCGGTCGGATCGTAAGGCGCGAAAAAACCCGCGCACAACAGGATCAGATGCAATCCTACAAGACCCGTGATCGAGAGGAAGGTCTTAGAGCGCATCGGTTCCTTCTCTGCTTATCCGCGGGTCCAAAGCGAGCAGCATCACGTCGGCAAGCAGATTTCCGCCGACCATGAATAACGCCGAAAACATAATTCCGCCGATCACAAGATATAAGTCACGGGACAGCGTTGCCTCTAGAATCAGCGGTCCGAGGCCGGGCCAGCCGCAAATTACCTCCACCATCAGCGATCCACTGAGCAAGCCGGCCAAGGAAAATCCAAGAAGCGAGATGGCGGGATTTGCGGCAACTGGCAGCACGTGCCGGAACAGAAGCCTAGTCTGGCTAACCCCAAATCCCCGCGCGGCTTGCACGTAGGGAGCGCCGAGCACCTCGAGTACGCTGGCGCGAACGTGCCGGACAATTATGGCGGTCTCCGAAAGGACGAGAATGAACGCGGGTAGAGCCAGGTGAAGCAAGAGGTCTTGCAATTTCGCCCAGGCGGAGAAACTCTCGAAGTCCGCCGACATCATTCCACCGACGCGCAGGACGCGCCAGCGAACAGCGATTGCAAGTAAGGCGACGGCAATCACGATTTCTGGAATAGAGATGAGTAATGAACCGGTAAGGCTGACCATTCTGTCGAGTAACCCGCCACGTCGGTTGGCAGTCCACACGCCTAACGGGACCGAGATCATCCAGGTCAGAACTAGCGCTGTAGTTGTAAGTAGCAGAGTGTTTTTTGCTCGGCTCCACAACAATGGTGCTACCGGCACGTTGTAAGCGATGGAATATCCAAGATCGGCGTGTAGGGCAGACTTCATCCAGTGCGCGTATCGCACCAAAAGCGGTTGGTCTAGCCCGTAATGAGAGCGCAGCGCCGAAATCGTCTCCGGCGAAATCTGCGGGTTCAGCCGCAGTTCGTCAAAAAAACTTCCCGGTGCGATTTCAGTGAACAAGAAACACAGGGCCGAAACGCCAACCAGTAGCAGAATCGCGCGCGCCAGCCTGCGGCCAATGTAGCTCACGCCTGCTCACCAGTGGCCGCCGCAAAGGCCGATGTGGCCGTGCGCGCCGCAGCCAGCAATTTCTTGGTCGCCGCATGGTTAGGGCTGGTAACGATTTGCTGGGTTGGTCCAATCTCTACGGTCTGCCCTCCGGACATAACTCCGATCTCGTCCGCTAATCGCGCAACAAGCCCAAGATCGTGCGAGATCAGAAGGTAAGTCAGCGAGTGTGCCGCTTGCAGATCGAGCAGTAAGTTCGCGACCTGCGCCTGAGTGGACAAGTCCAATCCGGAGAGCGCTTCATCGAGTACCAGAAGCTGTGGTCGCAGAGCGAGTGCGCGAGCCAGCGCAAGCCGCTGGCGCTGGCCGCCGCTGAAATGGAGGATGGATCGGTGCATCCAATCTGGGGATATCCCAACTTCCACCATCAAGGCGCCGACTCGGTCGCGACGGTTCCGTCGATCGTATTCGACTTGACCGCGTTGGGATTGAATCAATAGCGGTTCCTCAATGATCTCGAGCGCTGAAAAACGCGGATTCATCGACGTAATCGCATCTTGAAAGACGATCTGAATGCCAGAACGGAAGGGCAGCAAGTCGCGCGAGCGCAACTGTGCGATATTGATTCCACGGATCAGAATTCGGCCTGAATCCGGTCTTTCCAGGCGCGTTACACATCGTGCTACGGTAGACTTTCCCGATCCCGACTCGCCGACCAGAGCGAATGTTCGTCCTCGCGGGATCTCGAAGTCGACGCCGTTTACAGCGGCTACGGGCACCCGTTTTCGCCATATCCCACCTCGGACATATTGTTTGCGAAGTGCTTGCACGCACAATAAGCTTTCGGTCGGTGTATCGTTCGGCGAGTCAGCGTACAAGTTACTCCCCATATTTGAAGCAGTTCACGGGCCGCGAAGGGTCTGGCATGAACTGTGGTGGATAACTCTGTGAACAAATCTCCATCCGATCAGAGCAACGGGGCTCAAACCGGCAACCAGCCGGAATGCAAGTCGGATCGGGGGATTCGCCCTCGATCGCCGGAAACCGGAGCCCCGTCTGTAGCTTTGTAAGCACGGAGTATGCTGCGATCTGCACTAGCGCTTGCGTGTAAGGATGGAGCGGCCGTCCGAAGATCTCGGGACTGCTCCCGACTTCTATAATGCGGCCTGCATACATGACCGCGACGCGATCGGCAAATCCCGTAAACAACGATGGATCGTGGCTGATTACCAGAATCGCCGTCGCATGTCTTTTGCGAATCTGTAATAAGACGGAGACAATCTCCGCCTGCAGGGTAGAGTCGAGTTTGCTCGTTGGTTCATCGGCGATCACGAGCGCTGGGCGGCAGGCCACAGCTTGCGCAATTGCGATTCGCTGACGCTGTCCACCACTTAGCTGATGAGGATAGGCAGAGTAGATTTCTTCTGGATGATTGAAGCCGACTTCTCTCAGCAACTCCATGACTTGCCCGCGGCGTTGCCGTGCATTGAGTAGCGAGTGCGCACGCAGAACTTCGCCGATTTGTGAGCCAGCCATGATTAGGGGATTAAGAGAAAGAGCCGGATCTTGCGAAATAAGGGATATTTCCTTGCCGCGGAGCGGGCGCAATTCCTGCTCGGACAGGGTCAGTAAATTGCGCCCGCGAAACACGATTGTTCCGGCCTCGCAACTCGCGTGCGGCGGTAGCAATCGCAGCCATGCAGAGGCTAGCGTGCTCTTTCCACAACCGGACTCTCCCAGGATCCCGACGATCTCGCCAGCACGAATTTTCAGGTTGGCACCATCCAAGGCGCGAACCGGGACCCCGTCCTCGGGATAGTAGGTGACCTTCAGATCCTTCACTTCTGCAAAATGTTCTTTCGAATCATCCACCGGGCAACAACCTCATCAGTCAGATATTACCGACAACTCTCAGGCCGGGGAAGCGTCGCGATCGTCTCTAACATCTTCAAATGGTTTTAACGCACTCCGCACCAAGCCACGCAGGATACTACTTTCACATTATTGACCTATCGATTTGCCTCCCTATAATCACGGGACTTCGACCCGATGTGAAATCTTCGTGCTGCCGTGCATGTGTAGTCACGCGGAGTGTGTTGTAGAACCGGAAAACGTTTCTAGAAAAATTGGCAAAAGGGGAAGGCATGATCAGCCGGAGGGCGTTGCTTTGTGCGTTGCTTGCGGTTTTCGCAGGTTTGCAAGTTTCTGCCCAGCAAATCACAGGTAGTATTCGCGGAACCGTCGTCGATCCTAGCGGCGCGGTCGTGCAGGCCGCCACGGTGCAAGCCCAGCAGACTGAAACCGGTCTAACGCGGACGGCGAGAACGGATCGCGACGGCGCGTATGTCCTGGTTGAATTGCCCATCGGACATTATCAGATCAGGGCTGAGGCCAAGGGCTATCAGAAATATCTGCAAGAAGGAATCACGCTGGATATTAATGAGACCGCGACGGTCGGCATTCATCTTAAGTTGGGGGCGGAGACGCAGCAGGTCGAAGTGACAGCGGACGCAGATCTGGTGCAGAACACGGTCAGCAGTCTGGGAGAGACCGTGATGCAGCGCGAGATCCTCGACTTGCCTCTCGATGGCCGCAACTTCTCTCAGTTGGGACTGCTTCAGCCGGGCGTCGTCCCTCTGACTCCCGGACTGCTCGAAGCCGGAGGTCCGGCGCGGGAGAACCAGGCCTACGCCGTCGATGGCCAGCGGCCGGAGTCCAATAACTTTCTGATTGACGGCGCCGACAATGTCAGCGCCGTCGACGGTGGATTTGTGCTTAAGCCGCCGATCGATGCGATTGCCGAATTCAAGATTCTTACCCACAACGCGAACGCAGAGTTCGGGCGCAACACCGGTTCCACGACCAACATCGTCACTCGTAGCGGGACCAACTCATTCCATGGTGCTCTCTGGGAATTTCTGCGCAATGATGCGATGGATGCGTCCGATTACTTTACTCAAACTGTTCAGCCGTTGAAGCAGAACCAGTTTGGCGCTACTTTTGGCGGGCCAATCTTCAAGGACAAGACTTTTTTCTTCGGATACTACGAAGGCTTCCGCAACCGGCAGGGCGAAAGTGTGCCGTCTACCGTGCCATCGGCCGCCGAAAGGCAAGGCAATTTCGCGGAACAGTGCGCTCTTCCGGCTACTTTTAACCCCAGCGGGATCTGCAGCAACCCGCAGGAGCAATTGACGTTCTTTGGCACACCGGTGCCCTTCAACCAACTGACTCTTTTCACGCCCATTGACCCGATTGCGACGAATGTCTTGCCCTTTTTTCCTCTGCCGAACGAAGGGGAAAATGGATTCATCGCCACGCAGACCCTGAGCGCCAATAACGACCAATTCGGTTTGCGGCTCGATCATTATCTTTCCCGGGCAGACACCCTGAATTTCCGCTACATGTATAGCAGTGGTCCGACCACAGATCCCCTTTCGCCGGTGGGCGCCAATGTCCCCGGTTTCCCGGTGGGCGAGTATGACCGAGCGCAGAACTTTGTCGCGCAGGAGACGCACATCTTTTCGCCCAACACCATCGGGGTCGCCCGTTTTTCGTTTCTCCGCAATACGTTCCTGCTCGACGAGCACCTGAATCATGAGTCGCTGTCGGCTTTAGGTTTTCAGTACGACCCCACACTGGCTTCGGCCGAAGGGCCGCCCTTTATCCAGGTTGGAGGGTATGCCTCGGTGGGCGATCCCATTACCGGACCGCGCAATACGTTTCAGAATACGTTTGACCTCTCCGGCTCTGTGAGCTGGATCCACGGCCGCCACGAATTCAAGTTTGGCGGAGGCTACCGCCGCGACCAGATCAATGCCTTGCAGGGTATTGCCACCAACGGATTTTTTGTATTCGAGGGCATCCCCTCCTACGAGGACTTCATCTACAACGATGGTTTTGCCAACTTTCTTTCGGGCAATCCCGTGGTCTTCTTGCAAGGCGGAGGCGACTTTAGCCGCGAAATCCGCGATCGAGCCATCGACGCTTACGCGCAGGACAACTACAAGGCCACATCTCACCTGACGCTGAACCTCGGTCTTCGTTACGAATTGCCCTTCCCCGCGACAGAGAACAAGAACCGGGTCAATCTTTTTGTCCCCGGAGCGCAGTCGCAGGTAATTCCGACGGCTCCGCCGGGACTTCTTTATCCGGGCGATCCGGGTGTGCCCGCGGGTTTGATTCCAACGCAGAAGAACGCCTTTGCTCCTCGAGTCGGCTTTGCCTGGGATCCACGTGGCGATGCCAAGACGGTAGTTAGCGCCGCCTACGGAATTTTCTATGAGCCGTTCTATAACGGAGAGGGCGGCCCACTGCAGGATCCCGTCAGCGCGCCTCCTTTCCTGAAGACTCAGCAAATAAGCTTTCCTGTCAACTCATTTGCCTATCCGTTTTATACCCCGGACCCTTTTGCCCAAGCCTTCCCCGAGCCGATGACGCTGCTCGTGGTCGCGCGCAACCTGCATCTGCCTTACGCGCAGGATTGGAATCTGAACGTTCAGCGATCTCTCGGCGCTGACTGGCTTCTGCAGATCGGATACGTGGGGACGACCGGTGTCAGATTGCCGCGATTCATTGAAGGCAATCCGCCAGTCTTCATCCCCGGCGTGGACACGACCAGTCCTGGTTGTTCGGTGGCAAGCCCGTGTCCGATTTCCACCGAGAATAACGTGAACCAGCGGCGCCTCTACTCTGGATGCACCTTAGCGAATCCTAACAATTGCATCTACAGCTCGGTCGGTGAAATCGCCAGCCTCGCAAACTCCAGCTATAACGCTCTCGAAGCCAGCTTGCGCAAGCGATTCAGACACGGACTTTCGTTCCTTGCCTCGTATACCTGGTCGCATTCGATCGACGACGTATCTTCCTTCAATATCACCGGCTCGGCATCGCAGCCCGTAGCTGGAGAAAACGATCTGGCACAGAATCCTTTCGATCTTGCGGCCGAACGCGGCCCCTCCATGTTCGACGCTCGCCATCGCTTCGTGCTGAGTTATCAGTGGAGCCTGCCCTTCTTCGAACATTCCAGTCACTGGTATGGTAAGGCCTTCGGGAACTGGCAGTTGAACGGAATCTTCACGGCTATGAGCGGCACGCCGTTCACCGTGTTTGATTCGAACGATGTTTCACTGCAGGGGCAGGCGCCGGAGATCACCGGCTTCTCCGCGAACCGTCCCAATGTGATTGGGAACCCAAACTCTGGTCCTCGCACGCCGCAGGAATGGTTTAACGCAAGCGCGTTTCAGAAACTTGAGCCCGATCCTCTCGGCCGGTTCGAGGTGTTCGGCGACGAAGGCCGCAATGCCGTCGAGGGACCGGGATATGTGAACTGGGACTTCTCCGCTTTCAAGAACTTTCGACTGACGGAGTCCAAAGAAGTTCAATTTCGCGGCGAGCTGTTCAATTTTCTCAATCATACGAATCTCCAATTGCCGGTCAGCGACATCGAATCGCCAACTTTCGGGCAAATCCAATCGGATATCAGTCCGCGAGTGATTCAGGTGGCGTTGAAATTTCTGTTCTAGCGCATTTTTGAAAGATCCATGAAAAGCTTCTTGGCCGCAATACGCAAATTCCCGAAGCGCGTGCTGATCCGCGCGTTCGTCGCGATCGCTCTGGTGTGGATGCTAGGCTGCGCTGTGCTCTACGAAATCATGCGGCAACCGCCGGAGACATTTGGGCGGTTCATGGCGCGATTGCCCGGTCCGGTCCCATTTCTTTTATTTCCATTTGAAACCTTGTGGCTGCAGGCTCGCGCCGGAAGCTTGCACGTTGGCGACCCCGCGCCGGACTTCTCGCTGATGAAACTCGATAAGGGCGCATCAGTACGCCTCTCTGCTTTGACGGCGCAAGGGCGCCCGGTGGTCCTGATTTTTGGCAGCTATACTTGACCGCCGTTCCGGCGGGAGGTGCCCGCTCTCAACAAGCTCTACGAGCAATACAGCAACAAGGTCAATTTCATGGTGGTCTACATCACCGAAGCGCATCCGAGCGATGTCTGGCAGATGGAGAGCAATCTCAAAGACAAAGTGGTTTTTGCCAGTCCGAAGGATGAACAAGAGCGCGCGCTCGTCGCGGGAGCGTGCGTGCGGAAGCTTGGAATCCAGATTCCGGCCGTGATCGACGAGTTCGGCAACTCGACCGAGCAAGCATACACGGGATGGCCCGATCGTCTTTACCTTATCGATGCCAATGGTCGAGTCGCCTACAAGGCGAAACCGGGTCCGTTTGGTTTTAAGTCCGAAGAATTGCGCGCGGCGCTGGGGAGGTTGGTAAATTAAGGCGTCCGCGTTGTATTCTCGGGGCGTGCGTTCGTCTCTGGCCCATCGGTCGCCAACTCCCGGATTATTCCTGGGGCTGATCATCACTCTGGCGGCTGTGGTTGCTTACTCCGGATACATCACGCGGCAGATTTCCGGCTTGCGCGAACTGCAGAACAATCTGGTGGATCGCAACCGGAAAGATTCGCTGCAATTGCTTCGCATCCAGAACGATTTGAACTCGTTGGCGCTGGCCATGCGTGACATGCTGGACAACGATGAGCCTTACCCGCTGACGGCGTGGTCGGCACAGTTTGAGCGCGTTCGCACTGACCTCGACGATGCGCTGCGTCGCGAGCAGCAGGTTGCTCCGGTGAATCGCACTCTTGAACAAGAACAGTACTTGCAGAATTCGGTGACGCAGTTCTGGGATGCGGCGGATCGAACTTTTGCACTCGCGCACGATTCCAATCAGGCGGAAGCCAGGACGCAAATACAAATCTCGCTGCGAGCCCGGCAAGAAGCGCTGAGCACTGCCGTGTCGCGGCTGCTGGTGCAGAATAATGAGAGTGAAGAACAAGCCGCACTGCGCATTGGGTTGATTTACGACCGCGTTCAACGCCAGGTTTATCTGTTTCTGACAGCGACGCTGATTGCCATCCTCTTTACCAGCCTTTATCTCATCCGCTCGAATCGGCGATTATTCGCGCAACTCGCGACGCTTTCCGCGCAGCGCAGCGAACTTGCCCAGAAGCTTATCTCAACCCAGGAATCCACCTTGCGCCACATCTCACGTGAATTGCACGATGAATTCGGACAAATTCTGACCGCCGTAGGCGCCATGCTAACGCGCGCTGGAAATCACGCTCCGGAGGGATCGGAATTGCGCGCCGACCTGCGTGAAGTCTGTGAAATCACCCAAAGCACGCTGGATAAAGTGCGCAGCCTTTCGCAGGCTTTGCATCCCGTTATGCTCGAAGAAACCGGACTGGAGAGTACGCTCGACTGGTATTTGCCGGTGGTGGAAAGGCAGGCGGGAATTCACGTATTCTATGAAAAATCGGGTGAATCTTTTGCGGTCGACGGCAACGCTGCGATTCATGTCTATCGCGTCGTGCAGGAAGCTTTGAATAACTTGACCCGGCATTCGGGAGCCACTGAAGCCTGGGTGCATCTGCGATTTCTAGCCCAAGCCCTGGAAGTCGAGGTGGAAGACCACGGCAAAGGTTTCGAAAACCAAACCGCCAAGCAGGGAATCGGACTGGTAGCGATGCGGGAACGCGCAGAGTTGCTCGGCGGGACGGTTGAATTTCTGCGGCCGGCGCAGGATATAGCTGGAACGGTGGTTCGATTGAGGGTCCCAAGAGAGAAGCTTGATTCCTATGGCGGATAAAATTTCGGTCTTGCTGGTTGATGATCATACCCTGGTGCGGCGAGGATTCCGTCGCATTCTGGAAGATGAGACGGATATTAAAGTGGTTGGCGAAGCCGGCGACGGCTCGGAAGCAGTGAAGCTCACCGAGGAGCTTCGCCCAAAGGTGATTGTCATGGATTGCGCCATGCCCGGAATGAACGGACTGGAGGCCACGCGGCAGATTCTTGACAAGCATCCGCAGGCTTTGGTGCTCATGCTTAGCATGCATCCGGAAGAAACGCTGGTACGGCAAGCGCTCCATGCAGGCGCGCGCGGGTATGTGCTTAAGAACGCGGTGGACCTGGAGTTAGGCGCTGCCATCCGGCGCGTTGTAAAGGGCGAGATCGTGCTCGATTCCCAACTTAAACGTCCGGCGGCGCTCAAGGGCAAGCGCAGCACGGGGCTTACACCTCGCGAACTCGAAGTCTTGCAGATGATTGTCGATGGAAAATCAAATAAAGAGATTGCGTCCGCGCTCGAACTTAGCGCGAACACTGTCGCCGTCCATCGGGCGAATATGATGGACACTTTGGGAATCCACAAAGCCGCCGAGTTAGTCGTCTATGCGATCCGCAACGGGCTGGTTGATCTTCCGTGAGAAGATCTTCCGCGAATTGCCGAAGCCTGGACCGACGGTCATTTCTCTGGGGAATGGCAGGTCTTGCGTCAGTAGGATTCACATCAACCTCCGGCCTGCTCTTTGACGCATTCGCCGCTGCTCCCGCGCCTGATCCCGGTTTCCGGCTCGTCGATGTGACCGCCCAGGCTGGAATTCATTTCCGCCACAGCAATGGCGCCTATGGAGGCAAACTGCTCCCCGAAACGCTGGGCGCTGGCTGCGCATTCCTCGACTACGATGGTGACGGTTGGCAGGACATTCTTCTGGTAAGCGGCACTGATTGGCCAGGACACAGACGGGAACACAAATCGGAGCCGAGCACACTAAAGCTCTATCGCAACAATCGCAATGGCACCTTTTCCGACGTAACACAAAGCGCGGGGCTTCATGTCGAAATGTATGGCATGGGAGTTGCGGTCGGAGATTACGACAACGACGGCCTTCCGGACGTCCTTATTACATGTGTCGGCCAGAACCGGCTCTTCAAAAATACGGGCAAGGGGACGTTCGTTGATGTAACCAAGTCGAGCGGACTGGGCGGTCGACAGGCAATGAGCACTTCCGCGTTATGGTTTGACTTCGACCGCGATGGGCTACTTGATCTGTTCGTCTGCAACTATGTGAAGTGGTCTCCTGAGCATGACGTCTTTTGCAGTCTTGACGGCAAGCACAAATCCTATTGCACCCCCGAAGCCTACCGCGGAGAAACCTGCTGGTTGTTTCACAATCGTGGGAACGGAACTTTTGAAGATGTCACAGCCACGAGCGGGATTTTCGACAGCAGCTCGAAATCTCTCGGTGTGGCCATGCTCGACTACGATCATGATGGCTGGCCTGATTTGCTAGTGACCAATGACACGCAACCCAATAAGCTTTATCGAAATCAGCGCAATGGCAGTTTTAAAGATGTAGCCGTGGAGGCGGGCGTCGCCTTTTCCGCGGAAGGCCGAGCCCGCGCTGGCATGGGCGTGGATGTAGCCGACTTCGAGAACTCAGGAAACTCGGGCGTGGCGATCACGAATTTCGACAACGAGATGACAGGGCTCTATCGCCTTTCCGATGGAGGCAATTACGTCGATGTGGCCATGCCGAGCGGAGTGGGTCTGGCCTCAAAGGATAAATTGGGATTCGGATGTGTGTTCCTCGATGCCAATCTGGATGGCGCGCTCGATCTCGCAGTTGTGAACGGACATATCGACGATACGGTACGCAATGTGAGCGGAGTCGGGTACGCACAACCACCACAGCTTTTCCTCAACAGTGGAAGGGGAACTTTTGTCGACGTCGCCGCTGCAGTGGGAGGCGGTTTCAGTCAGCCCAAGGTGGGACGTGGGCTCGCTTATGGCGATTTCGATCGCGATGGCGATCTTGATCTCCTGATCACGACCAACAATGGTCCAGCTTATCTCTATCGCGCTGACCAGACTGCCGGGAACCGCAGTATCCGCATTCGGCTGGTAGGGACGAAGTCGAATCGCGATGCGATTGGAGCTTCGCTGAAAATTGTTAGTGGAACCTCGAACGGAACCCTGACCCAATCGCGCTTGGTAAAGAGCGGTTCCAGTTATCTGTCGCAATCGGAGTTACCCGTAACTTTCGGATTAGGAAAGCGTGACACGGTCGATCGGTTGATCATCGACTGGCCTAACGGAAGAACAGAAGAATACAAGAACCTTTCCGCGGGCAAAGCCTATGAGTGCGTAGAAGCTAAAGGGATCACCGCTCAGGCGGGCTTCTAGCCGGCGACTCGAGGATTCGGATTCATGAGCCTGTATAAAGCTGAAAGGGCGCCCAGTAAAACGGATTGTGAAATCCACTGTGCTGAAGCAATGAAAGTTTCGCGGTGCGAAGAGCTGTCTCCGGATTCGCTCCCTTGTCTAATTCGTCGTAAAACTTATCCATTAGCTGCTCGGTGGAAACGTCAGTCGCTTCCCACAAGGCGGCGATCACATTGTGAGCGCCGGCCCGGAGAAATGCCCAGGATAGTCCGACCAACCCCTCGCCCGAGTAGGCGCGTTCGCCCGCGCCATAGCAAGCCGAGATCGTCACCAGATCGGCTCGCAAAGGATGGCCAATGATTTCCCGAGCGTAGAGTTTGAAAGAGTCGTCGGCGGTGCTTTCGGACGGCGTGGGCTTCGGCAGTTCGGTTTTCGAGGATGCGGTTTTCGACAATACGATCGCAGAGTCGAGCGGACTCAACCGGCTAGCCGTTCCGTGCGCGACAAAATGGATGAAGGAAAACTGCTCTGGATTGCTTGCCAGATATGCTTCCGGAGTGGCCTGCTGCCGCGCAAATATTCGTTGTTGCGCTGCGGGAAAATGTTTAGCCACGCTTTCCATCTGTGCAGCGGCTTGTGGCAGTTCAGGATACTTATCGTTCGGCGCGACGCTGTTGCCGAAGAGAAGCAAGCTGCGCGCTCGCTTGTCTTTTCTATCAGTATTACGATGTCCAACCGCGTTGTCCGCATGCGCTGCGCTGAGAACACGAAGTGAGCTGGCATTGGCAATCGTCGCGTCTTCAATCCAATAATGCAACTTGGGTTCGGGGACGAGCAAGGTTTCGAAATTCAGGTTATTCAGGCTGCCATCCGGAATGACAAGAACTTTCGCATCTTCTTTCAATAATGACTGTGCGGGCTCAATCAGAGTGCGATAAAGCCATTGCCCATCGCTGTTGGCCGACATGAGGACATCCTGTGGTCCAACGAGAGCCTTACGATAGCGCTCTACGGTCGCATTGATTTCTGGACCGGGCGGAAGTGTAAACAAGCGGGTTTTCTGTGGTGTGATTGTCCACAAGTACGATTGCTTCTCGCCCAGCCAATAAAAAAGAACGGCGCATCCCGCTCGGCGCGCAATTTGCTGCGGATTCAGCGGCGGAGGCCCGGTGGAAGCTACCTTTGGCAGGAGTCCCAATCCTTCGGCCAGAGTTCGAGCGCGGCTGTTGTCGGCCCAGCGCAACGCGTCGTCCGGTTTTCGACGAGTTACGAGAAAATGCACGTAGTCATCGTAGATGCGCGAGGCGTTGTTTGAAAAAGGCAGCTTCGAGTCGTTGCGTTCGAGCGACGATCGTGCCGTTTCAAATGTTGTGAGCGCGGTGCGATATTCACGATCCGTGCTGTCCGATTGGCCTTCCTCTTCATAGAGTCGCGCGAGGGCGTGCTCAGCTCGCCATTTCAGGGAGGCATTGCTGCTCTTATCTAGATCGACTTCTCGAAATGTTTGTTCAGCTTGCGCATCTTCGTGCGACTGCGCAGCAATTAGTCCCTTGACCAGGAGTGGATAAAGTTCATCCAGCCGATTGTTGTCCGCTTTTGCCATCGCAATGGCTTCATCGGAATACTTACGTGCCTCGGTGAGTTGGCCACTCTCTACCGACACTAAGGCCAAAGCGCGGAGGGCGTTGTAGATTCCCTGCTTGCTTCCGATCTTGATAGAGAGTTCTAGCGCTTTCAGATACGACTGTTTGGCACGAGCAAGATCGCCAAGACCCGCGTAGACATATCCGGTGTTTGTGATCCAGTACAGTTGACCGACGGCATTTCCCACTTTGCCAGCGCGCTTTTCAGCTTCGAGAGAAAGATCCAACGACTTTTCAGGGTCGCCAAGGTTGTAATAGGCCCAACCGAGGTTACCAAGAGCCGTTTCGGCAATATCGCCAGCACCCAAAGCCATTGATGCTTGATATGCGGAACCCGTCCAATCGATAGCTTCGTCGAAATGTTCCTCTTGTAGCGAAGTTACGCCCAGGTTGAGAAGAGCGGTTGCCTCCAGGAGGCGATCATCGTGAGCGTGAGCGAACTGCAGCGATTGCCCGAAGAGCTGCTTTGCGGCTTCTATCTGGCCATGTTGTACGGCTAGAACGCCGCGTGCACCAATGACATCGCCGCACGTCACTTCGGGGGATGCTTGGCACATTTGCATTGCCTGTCCGAGCTTTTCCTCCGCTCCAGTGAAGTAGTGCAGACGGGCATTAGCCGCACCCTCTAATGCAAGAATTTCGATCAGGGATTCTCTTTCGGCGGGTCTATTCGGCGGAGAATTAAGGAGTGTCAGTACCTGCGGATACATTCCACGCCACAGAAGGGACTTGGCTTCCAGGATTCTGAATTTCGCAGCCAATTCCGGGTTCGAATTTCGAAGACGCTCACATTCTTGATGGGCCTCGTCTTGACTTTGTCGCAGATCGCCATGCAAGAAAGTCTTGTAAACGCGATCGAAAGCGACCTGCGGGCTGTCGTTACGACTGCAAGCCAGCCCGCAAGTAAGAATAAGAAGGCAAAGACTAAGAGCTACGGTATTGTGTTGCCGTTGGATCCAACGCTCGGCACGACCAAACTCCCCGCCACGGGACACCCCAGTCGCATATCCAGCATGTTCAGGGTGAAGTAGTTGCTGTCGCTTCGCTCCGGCGAAGAACCAATCTCGTGCGGGAGGTCGCTGTGGCAGGGTCCGATGCCGACCTCGATTTCGGCCAAAGCTACGGTCCCAAAGTTCGGGATGAAGATGATATTCCCGAAGGTCTTGACGCCGGGAATCGGAATCGGTCCGATGCTTTTGACCAGTGAGCATTGCAGCTTGGAGTAGCCGTTCCGCTCCCCTTTCGCGCGGCCACTGGCGCGCTTTTTGAGATCGTCGATGTATGCGATCTTGGCATCGTACTGCTTCTCCATCGTTTCCGGAAGTCCCTTGGTGCTGGCGATGCTGTCGTATTGACGCTCGACTCGATCAAGAAAGCCGCCGTCTTCGAGATACGACAGGTCGCCTTCCGGCTTTTTGCCGCAAATTCCGAGGTCGAGTTCCACCTCGACCGGATATCCGCCTACTCGCAGGTTTTTGAAGCTCGTGCCTAAGAAGGTCACCTTGGGAACATGGCCATTTACCATCGGATGTTCGGTGGAAACTTGCGCAACCACGCGATCGGCTGTAACCACATCGACGACATTCAATCCCTCGACCACTGACGACGACAACGTTACCCAGCCCGCGTGATCATTACCAAAGATATCCGTCTTACTCTTGATTTGGCTGCCGATCACGCGAGTGTGTCCTGACTTGAAGGAGATCAAACCCTCGACGCTGGTCTCCCCTACGGACTGGGTGACGAGACTTTCGCGGCGGGTATTTTCCAACAAAACACGCCCATAATCTTCGAGGGGCTGTTTAATAGGGTGTTCGAGGTGGCCTTTGAGTAAGTTGGCCTCAGCGTGATAGATGTGGTATTGCTCGAGGACAGGCCCTGTTGTCACAGGTGATGCCGGATTTGCGGCCATGTTGTTAATCCTTCCGTTTAGACTTACTTCTGAATTTGTAATTCAAATGATGCCTGACCGACTTCCTTACTTTCGCCCTTGGCCGTAAGCCCGCGCACTTTCAAAATATAATTGCCTGCTTCGCGATTGCCTCCAGGTATCTTGACCGCCCACTGATCTTGGCCGGGAGTGGCCGGCACTGTAAGTGACCATTCCACCTTGCCCGCAGCATTATATAACTCGGCCGTGTACTGAGAATAGCCGTCATTTGGCGGAATCCTCATAAATAGCAGGAAGCCTTTCCCCGGAGCAGTGAAAACCTGTGCCTCAGATCCGTAGGTGCCGACATTGACCGACGTCCAAGGCAGGACCTGGGGGATGTTCAGCGCTTGCTGCAGGTGGGGATAAGTAACCAGATTTTGATATCCGATTATGGCAAGCAGCAAAGCGAACACGGGCACGGCAAATGCCGGACGCAACATAAGACCTAACCCAGCAAGCCATCCCCGGTGGACTGGCGCCGGCTCCGGCACATTGGCGTATGCCGGTACCGATTTTTCCGCCAAAGCCAGCTTGCTCTGTTCAACGAACATAGCCCCGGCTCGCACATCGAGTGCGCAATCCGGGCAATCGAAAAAGTGTTCTTCAAATTCGTCCCGGGCGGCGGGATCGAGTTCGTTGAGTAAATATCTTTCCGTCATTTTTTGACGAACCACCGCATCGTGGTCCATTAGTAGAATGCCCCCTCGCATAAATAGTGCGTCATCGCGACATGACGCTGCACCACCATCAAGCCGGAGTGAACTCCGGAGAATCATTACCCAAATGTTTCTTGTAGAGCGACTTAAACGACTGTTTCGCACGGTGAAGGAGTACACGCAGATATTCGCGGTCTACACCGAAGTCGCGGCATACTTGATCCTTGTCTTTCTCCTCGAGGAAAACCTCGCGCAATAACCGCCGGTCGCGTTCTGGAAGTTGCTCTAAAATCTCCCGAACTTTCTTTCCCGTTTCCTTGGCTACGAGGATGTCCACGAGATTCAGCGCCGGGGAGGGAAGTTCTCTTGGATCGTCATCGTCGAGCGACGCGGCCCGCGCGCTGATACGATAGTGCTCCAGCAAAATATTGTTGCAAATCGAATTCACAAATGATCCCAGGCGCTCCGGGTGCAGAAGTTTTCCTTCGCGCAGAGCCACGTAGAATCGGGCAAAGGTTTCCTGACGCACATCCTCGATAGCCTCCCGCGACTTTAGCCGGGAGCGCAGTTTCACCTGGATCAAAGCGCTAAAATATGCGCCAAAATGCTCCTGCGTGCGAAAATCCCCCGCTCGCAGACGGGCAACGTAGGCTTCGTCAAAGGAATGAAATTGCAAGCACGGACCCCGAGGAGCCGGAGGTGGCAGACAGTGTAGCACTCGGAACGGCGAAGCGTGGGCATTTTCGGGAACCATTGTGAGCGCAGCCGAGGCCCGTTTCAGAGGCGTGTGACTGCTGCGATGACGACCGGACGGCGGGCTGGAACGGGCGGCAAGCATTGGGAAGAAAACGACTCCTTTAAGAATGTTAAGCCACCCTGGTAGATCAAGAACCTGCGCTGGGAAGAAAGACTAGGAACAAAGCGCCGGAGCCGCTTCCCCGTCGACTCCGGTGCTTTACTGGGCCCCAGTCGGGAGTTTCCCGGCTGGGATCCTAAACTGTGGCTCATCGCCGCACTCCGCGATGTCTTCCACTTATTGGGATAGTGCAGAAAGGACGCGTATCGTTTCAGCCCTGGCAAACATTTTTTGCTAAAAAAGGGTCGGCGTATCTCTTGCGATCGACGTAGGCCGTCCAGAGAAATAAGTGACTTGTATGGTCATACGAACACATTCCGTTCCTCGACAGCCAAATGGCCCGCCATGACCGTCCGGTCTAGCCGACAAGAATTGTGCAAACCGGTGACATCCCGTTGACAACCTGCCGGGATGGCGGAACTAGCATTCGTTTGCCAGCAGGGCTCAGAACTTGCCGTTCGAGTGTCACGCTATTCAACAACTCGTTGGCTCCCAGCTGCTGGCCCAATCCAAGGAGGATTCAGTATGGCGCGTCACAAGATTGCTTGCACAATTTGCCTCAGCTTCGCAGTGCTGTTGTTTTCGAGCGCGGCCCTCGCGCAGTATCAACTTAAGAACCTCGATTCGAATCAGGTCGGATGGGCGAAATATGTCGATCCCCTACAAGTGAACGGTTGGGGCCTCGCGTACGGACCAGGGGGACCCTTCTGGGTCAGCGATCAAGGCTCCGGTTGGTCGACACTCTACGATGGCCAAGGAGTTAAAGAGGGTTTGGAGGTCTTGATACCCGCCGCCGGCGCAGGCCCTGGCCAGCCGACTGGAATTGTTTTTAACGGATCGGGGGAATTTCCGGTGCAGGGATGGTCAGCGTTGTTCATATTCGCGACGAAGGATGGGACGATCAGCGGCTGGGCTCCGCAGTCGAATCCGAACGACGCGATCATCGCTGTGAATAACTCGGCGGCCGGTGCGAACTACACCGGACTCGCCCTTACCAACCGGCCTTCAGGGAATCTTCTTTATGCCGCCAACCTTGCCAAAAACGTGGTCGAGGTATATGACGGAAGCTTCAACCTGGTCAACACATTTACCGATACCACGCTGCCGGCAGGCTACGGACCGTTTGGTATTCGGGACATCAATGGACTGGTCTACGTCTCCTTTGCGCTGATATCGTCAGCACCGAGCGGAGTCATCGACATCTTCCAGGAAGACGGAATGTTTGTTCGGCAACTTGCGAGCGGCGCGCCTTTGAACCAGCCCTGGGGCTTCGCTGCGGCGCCTAAGAATTTTGGAAAGCTGAGCAACACTCTATTAGTCTCCAATAACACGAACAACGGCACCATCAACGCCTTTAATCTGGTTAGCGGAGCATTTGAAGGCACAGTTAAGGACTCGGCTGGTAAGGATATTGAAATTAACCAGCTCTGGGGAATCGAGTTCGGCGGAGGTTCGGCAAACAATGGACGGACGAACCAGCTCTTCTTCACCGCCGGCCCAGCCAACAATCTGGCCGGGACCTTCGGTGTGATCTCGCTGGACTAGTCAGCCGGTCACCGAAAAACCCCAGAGGAGAAAGTGTAAGAAAGCAGCGATGCGAAGGCCGCCACCTAGGCGGCTTTCGCGCGTAAAAGCGAACTTGTGATATGCAAATGCTGCTTACGTACGAGCGACGATTCAGCATAACGATTCGGCGCAGTCATCTAAGCCATCACGCGAGATCGCAGCCTCTCAATTAACAAACCAATTAACCGTCGGAGTGATCGGGAAGAAGTCGTCGTGCGAATCGGTGCTCATGGACTGGATTCTGTGCCAGAATCGAGGTGGAGTTCACGAAGTCTTCATACTCATTACGCACTGCCCCTGCACAGAGCTTGTTTTGCCGCACCCGAGCGCGCTCGTCTCAAAGACGCGCTCGAACCGGAACGTTCCTCGTCGTCCCCTGAATCAAAAAACTCCGTGCCTTCCCAATCCGATCTTTCTCAGGATCAGCAACAAGGACACACTTCATGCTCGAGCAGGAGGCATCCCCGTTTTCAGCTTGGTGAACGATCTCCACCCGTTCCGAGCTCGGTGGGATCGTATGTGGTCCAGATAACAACTGTGCTCTTGTAGAGCTAGCTGTCGAGGTCGCTGCATGGGCGCTGCGCCGGGCCATGCGGTCGGAGCAACTCCTCGCGGATCGCGTCGAGCACTTCCTTGGCTAATAACTGGGCTTCGAGGGCAGTTTCGTAGTAGCCCAGCTCGCTGGCCGCTAGGATGACTTGGAGATGGTTGTCGAGTTCGCGGATCAGCAGATGGATCGGTGTCCGCAGTGGTGCGGGCGCTGCACTCATGCCCTACTCCCGCTTGCAGGGCCGGGACTCCGTGGCCTTCGGATGCAGTCAGGAGATGGGTCTGGAGTCTTGGCCCGTGGGTACGGAAGGGACCCAATGCGCCGTTCTCTTACTCTGTAGGTTCGTCTGTGGCGCACCGGATGCGGGTCCGGCTCACTGTTCGCTACCGTACATTAGCCCGCGCCGCGGGGCAAGTGGTGTTTGTGGTTCAGAGCCACGTCGCGACCTGTCAAGCATGGCGGGATTCGTCTGCACACTGGAACTTCAACAGGGAGCAGGATCGAGTTATGGACACAATCCGCAAGGGTCCGGAAGTGCACTCACATCGAGAGCGTCAGTCAGTTCAGCCTGAGCGTCGGCAGTCAATGCACGCAGGCGGTCCGAGCGACGCAGGCGCACTTCCGTGCCAAGCACGATGCGGGACTACTTAAACTTCCCCCGAAGAAATATGAGGTGCTGGCGTCGGCAGCGTTGGTCTTCGGTTCTGACGACGGAGATGCGCGGATTGCAAGGGGCCTTCAAGAAGAGCATCGACATACAGTTTGTCTTCACCCTCCGGCTCATCACCGAAGTGCCGAAATCGTCGTTGCTCAAAGAGCAGACAAGCCCTCAGTTGCGTGAGACTCAAACTCTGAAAGCGTGCTTTGAACCCGCTTCTTACCCGGTTGGCAAGCTGACCACATTCGTCTTCGTCAATGGCTTCGTCTCCGTTGAGAGTGGGGGCAAAGTTCCCAATAGTGTGCGAAGAGGCTGTAACAGGAGGCACAGTCGTCGCATCTGGCTAGCCCCATTGGGGGCTGCACCAGGCATTCCTCAACACCTTCACCTCCGGCGGTTGACGCTAAGCCGCCCTCTTCGCCGCTCGGAACGCCGCCCAATGTGCCCGTGCAGCCGCCGCCATCTTTTTCCTGCTTGCTGCGGAAATGTTGCGCTTCGCCGGAGCCGATCCCTTTGACTTCGCTACCACCGCAAGTGGCTGCGAGTTCTTCCGAACGCTCGCCCATCGAGCCTTCTGCGCCAGCGCCATTTTCCGCCGCGATTCTGCGGATATGATTCGTTTCGGTAGGATCGTCTTGCTGGGTGCTGCTGCCTCCGTGCCTCTCAGTGACTCGATTCCGGAAATTATTTGGTCTAGCTTCTCAATTTCTATCTGTGCGTGCCTGCGCTTCTCTCGAAGCTCTCGTAGTGCATTCTCTAGAGTCGACATAGTTAACTCCCTCGGGTATTTTGGTTCGGAATAATTGTAATCGACCGGAGTGGCTTGCGGCAGCGGGCGCGGGTTTTGGAGTAGTTGGTGCCGCACGTCACAGATTGCTGCCGAGCGAGTCTAGGCTCGTGCACAATGCCGAGCCTCAGAAAGCGTCGTTGCCAAAACGACGCTTTTGTCGGAGGTGCCGAGCACGGTCGATTTAAGGCGGCACGAAGGTTGCGGCCGTCTTCACACTGGGCTACTCTGTTCGGCGTAACCACGCATCGGGAGGCGCATGTCACTGCTTGAGGTCATCGTGCTGGCAGTTCTGCAAGGATTGGCCGAAATACTTCCAGTCTCCACTTCCGCTCACGTCATCGTGGCGGAGAAACTGATGGGGCTTGATCCATCGTCGCCGCCCATGACACTGCTTTTGGTCATGCTCCACGCGGGTACGATGTTTGCCGTAATCGCCTACTTCTGGCACGGATGGCGCGACACATACTTCCAGACCTCCGCTGCTTTCAAGAAGTTTGCTGGACTCCTCGCCTTGGCGACCATACTCACCGGAGTTGTCGGCGAAATAATCGTCGAGATCATCGAAAAGACAGCGTTTCGAGGTCTGCCCCACGCAGAGATCGAGGAGCTTTTTAGCCACCTCGCACTCATTGCGCCAGCACTTGCCGCAGCCGGAGTGCTGATCTTGATCGCTGGCATTCTTGAGAGGCGAAATCCCACAAGAAATCTGACTGAAACAAACGATCTAAACGCACGACAGGCCGGTTTGATCGGGGCCGTGCAGGGACTCTGCTTGCCCTTTCGGGGTTTTTCCCGCTCTGGTGCAACCATCTCTGCCGGAATGCTGGCGGGAGTGGCGAAGTCGCGAGCGGAGACCTTTAGCTTCGCTCTGGCTGTGGTGTTGACTCCTCCAGTTGTGTTCCGTGAAGCAATGCGCCTCATCCGCGCACAGAACATCAGTGGAGCGGCAAATTTGGCTTCCGCTGTGTTTCCGAGTCTCGCTGGGGCAGTTCTTTCATTTTTTGCGGGACTTCTTGCACTGAGGTGGCTTAGCCGATGGCTTGAAGGAGGACGCTGGTACCTTTTCGGAATCTATTGCCTCGCCGCCGCAGCAGGAGTGGCATGGTTACACCACTTGGGTTATTGATGCGGCAAGGGGGGAAACTGGCATCAGTCCGCAAAATGACCTGAGCCAACCGGGAGAATATGTGATTCAATTGTCGCGCCCATTTCGGACAACCCATAAAGGACGGCGTCGGTGAAGTCGAACCAGCTGAAGATAACTGTGACACCGTGATCTACGGTGCAGTCTTTGTGCTTCGGGACGGAACCTCGTCATTCTTGATGAAAACTCTTAGTCCCCTCGACAAGTGCCCCAACGCAGAGTATCGCCGGGAGGCGGCGGGTTCGTACAAATCGCCTTTTCGCTCTTTGGTCGCACGGTGAGTGCGATTTCAAATCCAGTTCTGATCGCCCGAGCAGTGCATGTCAAATCAATTATTCAATGCGCAGGCAAACTAACGAGCGAACGGGAAAGTGCGTGTACCGACAATTCGATGCGGCTGTGTACCCCTACTTTGCGCATAATTTTCGCGATGTGGGCTTTAACGGTACGCTCTACAATCCCAAGTGGTGCACCGATTTCCTTGTTGGAAAGTCCCGTCACCAACATTTCTAGGACCTCTTTCTCCCGCTCAGTAATAGCCTCGTTGGCTCCGGATCGCATGCGCTTCGGTTGGCCAATGGCAAGTTCTACGAACATGGAGAGTGCACGCCGCGAAATCCAAACCGAACCTTGGCATACCACGCGAATCGCCCGAGCAAATTCGCTGGGCGGCGTACCATCAAACACATAGCCTCTTGCTCCGCAAACAATGGCGTTGAGCATAATCTTGTCATCTGTACTGGGTCCGATCACGATGACGGGCACATTAGGGCGCAACACTTTGAGGCTTGATATTGTGTCAAAAAGGTTCTGACCGGGACGATCTCCTATTAACACGACGTCAATGTTTGCCTGATTCGCGATTTCCGGGAGCGAGGTCGAAATTATCTCCAAGTCCGATTCTGATTCTAAGAGGGAGCGGAAACCAACCAACCGCAGGGGATCGCTTTCGATGAGAGCAATAAGAAGCGTCGGCTTGGTGGTGATCGATGTTTTCATAGGTCTCTCAGATCCACGACTCTAGGGCCTCGGGCATCGGTCTGCCCACTGGCTCTCTTCCGTGGTCGTTGCGGGTGTGGTTCAGCATCGCTTGCGCCGCTTGCGTGCGACGACTCCCCTGCCTGTCATCAAACTCGTTGACGCTCTCGGTGTGAGGGCACACTTTGCATTTCAGAACTACACCACCAGTATCGCTGCGTAAAATGTTGTACATACACCGAGTATACTGAGATGCTCTCCCCGTCCATATGATCGGCAGCACACTCCAGTTACTTATGTTCTTAAACTTGAAGGTGAGCAACCTCTTGCACAGACCGATTTTGCGTGCGCAAGAGCCTGTCGCTTCACCCGCTAGTGCTGAGGCAAACTTTAGTTCCAAGTCATGCCAGTGATGAGCGCCTACAATTAGAGCTGTGAGACATTACACCATCAAAATGATGAGCGGCTTTGCCAAGTTCAAGTGCTCACTTTGCAAACATTCCGTCACAACGATGGAGTTCAACGGAGAGCACTGTAGGTGCCGAACCCAAGCGGCCAGGGCAATGAACGAGCACGCCAAGGTGGCACACGGCTGTCCTCCACCCACATCACTGTACGATTCGCAAATGTGGTCTACCCGTCAGCCATGCATTTCGCCAAGCTTGAATGTGACAGGATTGGATCGCCGGAGCCTTGCTCTCGGGGAACAGCCATGAGGAGCCAGAGTAAGAAACTCAACTGCGCGAATGTTGAAGAGGAAATTTAATGAGCTACAGCGAATCAAGAAATCACTTTGAGAAGGCCAGAATGAGCACCGCCGATGCGATAACCATCGAGATGTTGGACGGACTCAAGCATTTATCACACGCCATCGAGGAAGATATCAGGGCGTTGGAACAGCACATCCGCAACATCCAAGAATCAGTCGATATCCGAAAGGTGTGTTCTTGATGCCCCGCAATCAAATCCCGAAATCGCTGTTTGCTCCGCTCCTTGCAGTCGTGTTCCTCGCCGGTTGCGGTGCGCTCAACCCGTTCTGCGGGAGTGCCCGGCCGACGCCCGATCTGACTTCGCTCGAACCGAACCCCGCGAGCATCGCTCAGATAGAGCAGGACCTGCTGCTCACAGTGAACGGCAGCCACTTTTATTCCAATTCGTACGTTCTATGGAACGGAGCGGCATTGCCCACCACGGTCCTGAGCAGTACCCAGCTACAGGTCACGATTACCAGAACACAGATTTCATTTCCCGGCAGCGCCCAGATTGTCGTACACACTCCTGCCAACCTCTCCGGAGACCTCGGCTGCAACAGCGGCGGCAACAGCACAGGGCTGACCTTTACGGTCACCTAAACAACGGGGATACAGTTTCTTTCCGGGTTTCACTGTGCGGACAGTGTACGCGACGGCTGGAAGTTGCTGAGTGCGTCATGCGACCCAAGACGAAAGCTACGGCGTAATAGATCCGAGAATGCTCTGGCGCGGATTGCTGATGCGCAGGCGAGCCTTCAAGAGCAGTTCGACAGCCCAAACTCGCCACTGCCCGACAGAGACTAACAGGCCGCTCACCAAGAATCGTGTCTCTAGCCGACTGGTTCGCTTACAACAGAAGCTGGAGAAAAATGGAAAGCCCCGGAATGTCGTTTCCACGAAGCAGCAGCAAAGGGGGATTGTTTCCGGGCTGGATTGCTACGCTGCTGCGCCCTTACGCCGGAGTCGTTCTGCGGAGCACGGTGCCCGCTCGTGCGCTCGTTCGATGATCGGCACCAGTCGTTCCGGCAGTTCGCTCTTCATCACGTAGTCATCCACCAACCAGAGAATTCTCTCAGGCATCTCGGAATACGCAGAGAGCAGGATGATCGGCAGGTTGGGAAACCGTTGTTTGATATGGCTGGCTACAGCTTCCGCGTCCATGCCTTCCTGTTTGTACTCCAGAAGAACCGCAGTCACGGACGTGTTCTCTAACATCTTCATCACGGTGTATGCGCTGGACGCAAGTTTGACGGAATACCCATGAGCTTCCAGCGTCGCTTTGCGTAGCTCCAACATTTGCGGACGGTCGTCGATGCACAATACAGTGTGGGAATTCATGGCCACATTCTCCTCTGGATCGTTACAAGTGAAAAGTTGCAAGCCGAGCGGCTCTGCCGTCACAACACGCTCGCCGCAACCAACTCCACTGGGCGAGCTAGATTGGCCGTGCGTCAGGGGACGGCCATGGTCCAAAAGATAGGCAACCTGAGCAAGCCTGTCTGTTCAAAATTGACCACTTTCCGTAAATTGGCCGGATGGCGCGATTCGCCCGTGGATACGCGGTTACGGTTTTGTTACCAGCCATGGAGGTGCTCAAGGCACTCGGTTTCGGCGATAGTCTGCTCGCGTCCATTAACCCACCAGTATAGCTAACCGCGTTTGCAGCCCGCCAGCGCAGGCTCACATTCCTCTCCTAACCTCTCGCTCCCGACGCCATGTTGGTTTTGATTTCAAGATAGGCCCGCGATCCGCTCTGCATGGAGGTCACCGCGACCGGAACCTGATGCAGAACTCTTTCGATCTCTTCCGCCTTCTGTTCGATGGTGGCGAGATCGCTGCCGAAAATCTTGACCCGGACCTGGGTGCGAGTTCCAGTTGAGAGCATGTGGATTCGGTTGCGAATAGGCTGTGTCCAGATGTTCGTCACCCCCGGCACGCGCAGCTTTTCATCAAGACGTTGCAGGTTCGTCTGCTTTCGACTCGGAATGTTTGGGTTGGAATTACACCCGACAAGACCTTCATGCTCGACGAGCGCCTCCGTCCCCGAGTCCGACTTTTTTCCTCCGCCTGTCCACAATTGAACAGTCTTCCGTCTTGGGAGGTCACATCATTACTGACAAGACACTGCACGATGTGGCTGAAAACTGAGGGAACCGATTCCCCCCAACCGCTGCCTACGTTCCATGTCCCAACATCTGGCGCTCATGCTTGGCAAATTGCGAAGCATCGGTGCTCGTTTCCCGACGGGGGGTCGCCTCTCGCCACCCTTCGGAGCAAAACCAAAGTACAAAGGAGACTGGCGATGAACGACGACAAGGTACAAGAGATCAGCGCCGAGACGCGCACGCTTCCAGACGAACAAACTCTGGTTATGACGAACCCCGTGAGGATCACCCTCGCCGAGACACCTCAAACTGAAATAGACGCATATCAAGCAAGAAATGACCGCCTCCACGAACTTGGCGAGGAGTTGAGCAAACTCGACGGCAGGATTCTCCGGGCTTACCGATTCCATTCGGCTTGGCTCATTTGGATTGTGCCCGCCCCCACAAACATCTCTTCTTGGATCGCCTCACACTGGAGAATGGGTGCGGCGGTCGCTCATGCTGTCCGAATTGCAGTCACGTCCACACGATCCATTGAGACAGATAAAGCACGCGCCGAACGTGCCCAACGAACGAAGGAAGAGGGAAAAGAGGTTCGCGCCATTGCTGACAAAATCTCAAACTATGCGCGCAGCGTCCATCGCCGCTACCCGTCCGGGGAGGTGGTGGTGGGCGAGAATGATTTGGCGGCACAGCTCCGAAAGCGCCGGGATAGAGTCGGTACGGCGTTGAACCTCCTGCTTGGCGAGCAAAAGGTCAAGAAGGCTTCCCTCCGTGGGTATTGGAAGCTAAACGTCTGATTTGTCGGATCGTCGCAGTCCTGCTGGATGGGAGTCAGAAGCGCGGTAAAAAGCATTAGTGAGAATTCCCGCACGAGCTCCTTGGGATGCTGGCGGATCACTGGGACGGGTTGGGCCGGCGCAACATTGAAGCGGGGATTCCAGTCCTCTGCATCGGAGGCGCTGTCGAAGTGCTGTCCAACGATCTGCTTTCGCCGACTTGGTTTGTAGCGACCGCACACGAGGAAATTCTCGCAGATCACTGCGGCCATCGAAGGGAAAATCTCGGGTTAGAGTTTCGCCTCGGACGCAAGGCAACGTAAATGACTGGAAATCTGACTGGAAATCGCTCAGTGTGAAATTAACGCTGATGTCTCGTGTGGCATGCCATCAGCAGCGGTGTTAAGCCACGCTTGTTGGTTTTCGAGAAGGCAAAGAATCCCTTCGAATAGCGCCCCCAATTTGTCTTGGTCCTGTTCATTGGGGGCCAGTTCGCAGAGTTCCATCCACTGTTCTTGATTTGTCAGATGGGCCAGATTTCTTGTGGTATTTGCAAGTTGATAACTTCCTCAATGCTATCTTCCGTCCGAGAGACCCGCGCTTGAAGGGACGGATGGCGTTTTCCATCAACCCGCCTTTCTTGTAACCGAACTTCTGCCAATCTCATTACCTCCGGCGAGTTCTTCAGGCGGCTGCGGGCTTCGCTGAGATCGCCAATTTTGGTGCGTTCGGTGGCTTCGCGAGTTTCATATAGCTCCCTATTGTCTGCATCAATTGTGCGTCCACCTCATCCGCAATCGTCATCACATCCGGTAGCAGCAAGCTGAAGTCCAGAGCGTTCATATTGTTTTTCAACGTCCCGAACAGGATCACCTGTAGGATACGGGATTCGTGTACCAGCATCTCCGGGGTGTAGCCTTGCGCGTATCGTAGTTCGCCGTGTAGGACGGCGGCGGGAGAACAGATGGCATCGCTATCCTGCGGTGGTCCAGTAGGGGGTCTGTTTAGGCGGGAAATGAGGTCCTCTATCAGCCGAGGAAGATGGCCAGTTCGCTCGCTATCGGTAAGCGAAAGGTGGTTCAGTTCGCGAGCCTGCTTTGCCCGGGACAACCAGTCTTCGGCAATAAGGGCAGAACAGCGATCGAGTATCTCGCTCACTCTCTCCTTGTTCGGTCGGTGAGCGGGTTTCTGAATCAGCAGTCTTTCTCGAACCAGTTCAGCCAGTTGCTGGACCTCGACAGGTTTCACGACGATTTCGTCGGCCTCAAGAATGATCGCTTCCATCGCGCTCTTTACGTCCGGGAAGCCGCTTAATAGCATAGTGAGTGCGGTTGGTTGCGAGTGCCGCATCGCCGAGATCACTGTAAAGCCATCCCCTGCATTGGGCATGTGCAGGTCGGTGATCAGCACATCAAATTTCTCGGTGGCAATGCGTTTGAGAGCATCCGTTACGCCGCCTACAGCGATTACCTCGAATCCCTTCGATTTGAGCGATTCGCTCATTACGCCCAATACGACTTCATCGTCATCCACTAGTAGAACTCTGTGAATAGTTTGTCCTTCTGTCGATGACATTCAGACACCCCCTATAAGCTCATGCTAGTCTCCGAATTCCTCTCAGGACTGGTCAATACTGATCAGGTCGCTTAAGAAAATTCCCGGCCAGTCTTTCGTAGCCGCTTTTACCACACAACAGTCACGATGGACAGCGAGGTCAGCAGGGTGAGACAAATTGACTTTCAACAGCAAGGATGAAATCATTATTTTCGTCGAGCGGATCGCAGTTTTGCCCGCGACGTTGAAGTTGCTTTCCCCTCCTACCGCATTCATTCATCCTTCATACGAAGTTGCATTCCGTGCATTCGAAACTCTCGAAACGGGGCCCATCATGAAACACAGGGTAGCGGCGAAGAAACTCAGCAAATTCGATGCCAAGACATTCCTTTCGACCGTTGACGGCGGTAGAAAGATCGCAGAGTTTTCCAACAAGCAGGCGATCTTTGTTCAGGACGATTCGTCTGATGCCGTGTTTTATATTCAGAAAGGAAAGGTAAGGCTCACCGTTGTGTCGAAGAGCGGGAAGGAAGCCACGATAGGGATTTTGAACGAGGGCGATTTCTTCGGGGAAGGTTGCCTTGCGGAGCAGACTCTCCGCTTGTTCTCTGCAACCGCAATGACCGATTGCTCCGTGATGCGAATCGACAAGAAGTACATGATGGAAGTGCTTCACCGGGAACCTGCATTGTCCGATATGTTCGTAGCATATTTGCTGACACGGAACGTTCGATATGAAGAGGATTTGGTTGACCAACTTTTCAATTCCAGCGAAAAAAGACTTGCCCGGATGTTGCTGTTGCTGGCTCGCTTCGGCAAGGACGGAAAGCCCGAATCTGTGATCCCGAAGATCAGTCAGGAGACTCTGGCTGAGATGGTGGGCACAACCCGCTCGCGAATCAATTTCTTCATGAACAAGTTCCGGGAGATGGGCTTCATCGAATACAACAGCGAAGAATTGCAGGTTCACAGTTCGCTTCTCAACGTCGTGCTCCACGACTAGCTTGCGCGGTCGCAAATATCGGAGGCTGGCGGTTACAGAAACTTCCTACATACCGAGCGGTTTTGACCAGTCTCGGCCAACCTGCGAAATGTAGTATTGGACTGGATAAGGTGGAAACAATGTGCCTCTTTTTCACATGACCATGGTTTGGACTATCGAAGACGAACAGTGTCAGAGGATCGGCGGCGGGTTTACGGCTGTGAAGCTCAGATTTTTACTGTTTCTCTGAACGGAGCCAACATTTTACTTACGCCGAGCCACAGTTCAACACCATGCACGAGGATGATCAATCGTATTGAAGGGCGATCTTCTGCCTACTGGAGAGAGAGGCAATCAATGAACAAGACCCATAACAGCAAACCAATACCCAAGCTGCATAAATCTCCTCAGCCGCCCCTGTCGCGCATCGGGGCAACCCCTGACTCTGATCGCGCCAAGAGGCCACCGCTGGCAGAGCCGTCTCCCACAGGCGCGGAATTGAATCCCGGAGATCGTGTCGAGGGTTTAGGCAACTTCGGAATACCGACCGGGGAGTTGGGCACAGTCGAGCGGGCGAACGAGGACGACGCGGTTGTCAAGTGGGATGATGATGGTCGTATGAGAATACGCCAGCCATGGCTGAAGAAACTCTAGCCAGTGACCAATTCATCGACTCCTTTTAAGAGCCACCGTGTACTAGCCTGTTTTCGTCCGAATACGGCGCTCTCGTAGAGAATTGTGCACCGATGCCCCACGCCGCTTTGACGGGCGAGCCACTAGCGGACCTTCCGGCGCAGATAGCGGTAGCTCCAAGGAAGTCTTTAGTTCGAGACGAAACGGTGACAGCGGAATTCGATTCGCTTCTCGGGTAAACGCACGATCAACAGCGTTGAAGAATTCTTCCATCAACATGAAATATCCCCCGATCTTCGCACTCGATGGACGCCATCCGCGGCGAGAGAATATCCACATTGATCCCGCAGATTGTCCGTTTTGTGCTGCAGGGCGGCAGCAAGGAGCAAGGTGTCCTGCCGTTTTTCAGACATTCGCGACTTGCCGTCGCTGGCAGCGATCTCGTTCGGCGAGTTTGGGATGTCCGTGGCTCAGGCCGACTTTCGTCGTTCCACACTTGAAGCCAATCTCCACTTACCGTCTTTGATCCTGATCTCATTTCGGTTCAACATCTCGACGAGCGCGCCGCGCACCTCGGCGCTACTGACTCCACGCTCAACGCTTCTAAAGTAAATCTCGGAGAAGTTGATGTCAGGCTGTTCTCGAAGCTCTTCCCGGACGTGATTCATGACATTCGTCATATCCATCGGATTTATCCTTTCCTTGAGAGACGCCAACAGACACTACCAGTACCAATGATTCGGGGTTCGTTTGTGTTACTACACTCCAGAGTGAAAGCTGTCACTACCGAATTCCCGTTACGCGGGCGGGACCACTGTGATCACTGATAGCTTCGACCGTAGCAGGTTCGGGATTCCTCGTCTGTAAGACAAAAGGGGGACAGACGAGCAAGGATCCCTTATTTCATAGGCTCTTGGGAAGAGTCAGAGTTACACTCTTAATAAATCAGGGAGGGGCAGATGGCGCTGATAACTGCTATGGCCTACTTAGCCCTCGTGATCTGGGCCGTAGTTGAAAGTAATCGGCGATGGATGACTTTGCTCTGGACCGTCGCTGGTCTCGTGGCAACTCTCGGTTTATTCTTTGCCGCGGCCGAAATTTGGCCCGATCTAACGGAAGTGTTCGCTCATATGGCGCTGATTCCTAGCTTGCTTATTTCCGCATTAGTCGGGGTCAACCACATGCAATCGCACTCCCGACCATCGAAGAGGAAAGGCATCTTCTGAACGAAATCAGCGAGTGATACAAGAAATGGGCCACTACTTGGCAGCAGCAGCCCGCCTTGGTGCAACTTGATCCGAGTCTTTACGAATCTTTTTCCGCGCACGCTTTTGAGCTAAGGCCTGTTTGACCCGGCGTCTCTCGCCCGGCTTCAGATAGTAGGAGTGACGCTTTATGTCTTTGATAATGTCCTCCGTCATAACCTTGCGTTTGAACCGCCGCAGGGCATTCTCCAACGACTCGCCTTCTTGCAGTCGAACTTCTGCCATTCTCACCACCCCCAAAAAGCTAAAGGAACTGTTTCTTTTAGCTTACTCTCTTTGTGCCACACGCAGTCAAACTTGGCCGAAGTTAGTCGCGAAGTGCCGAGGTCCGCGATTTTTGATGGCGGAAGTGGCACAAGTCTTGTCTTTGCCTAGTGGGAGGCGGAGGTTCAAATCCTCCCCTGTGCGCCAGAGTGAGCGAATTGGAATAGCAGCCTGTCTTAGAAACAGGTGTTTGAGAGTTCGAATCTCTCCGTTAGCTGCGACGCAGGCTTCGATATCTACCCGGCGAGTGGTCGCACAAAAGCCCTGCAAGGCCTACGAATAGATCCCAGGCGCCTCGTGTCCAAGCTTCCCCACGTACTCAACGTATGACCCAGGATAAACAGTGGGATGGCGGTCCGTGCCGCTCTCACCGCCCAGTTCCAGCACACGTGAGCCGAGACCGCGAAGGAACATGCGGTCATGCGATACGAAGATCATGGTGCCTTCAAAATCCTTCAGGGCGTCCACCAGCATTTCCTTGGTCGCAAGATCCAGGTGATTGGTAGGTTCGTCGAGCACCAGGAAGTTCGGCGGGTTGTAGAGCATGCGTGCAATTGCCAGCCGCGATTTTTCTCCGCCGGAGAGTGCGCGGATCTTCTTATCCACGTCTTCACCGGAGAACTGGAATGCCCCCGCCAGGTTCCGCAGAGCCCCGAGACCGTCTTGGGGAAAATCTTGTTGCAACTGTTCGATAACGGTGAGATCGGGCTTGAGCACGTCCAGCGATTGTTGCGCGAAGTAGCCCATATACAGGCTGGCACCGAGCCGCACGCTTCCGGCATCTGGAGCACTGGCTCCCGCAATCATCTTGAGCAGCGTGGTCTTGCCCGCGCCGTTTCTTCCCATGACGGCCCAGCGTTCTCCGCGGCGGATGGTGAGGTTGAATCCTTCATAAATCACACGCGGGCCGTAACTCTTGTGCAGATTCTCAAGGACAGCCACCTGTTCGCCGGATCGCGGAGGGAGGCGAAACTCAAACTTCACCACCAGGCGTTTCTTCGGCAGTTCGATCTTCTCGATCTTGTCCAAGGCCTTGATCCGGCTCTGCACCTGGGCCGCTTTGGCCGCGTGCGTCCTGAAACGATCAATGAAGCGTTGCTCTTTGGCAAGCATGGACTGCTGCCGGGCAAATGCTGCCTGCTGATTGCTCTCTCGCACCGCCCGCTCGCGCTCGTAGAAGTCGTAGTCACCCGAATATGTGATGATCTCGCCGCCATCAATCTCTGCAATCTTTGAGACCAAACGATTCATGAACTCGCGATCGTGCGAAGTCATCAGTAACGCGCCAGGAAATGACTTGAGAAACTGCTCAAGCCAGATGATGGATTCGATGTCGAGGTGGTTCGTCGGTTCGTCCATCAGCAATACATCCGGCATTCCGAGCAGGACCCGTGCCAGCGCAACCCGCATTTTCCATCCGCCCGAGAGAGCCCCCACGTCGCCATCAATCTGATCGTCTTTGAATCCCAGACCGTGGAGGACTTCACGGGCTTGCGATTCGAGCGCGTAACCGCCTAAATGCTCGTACTCCTCCTGAACGTGACCGAAGCGATCAAGAATGCGGTCCATCTCATCGGCCTTGTCGGGGTCGGACATTTCCCGCTGCAAGGCTTCGAGTTCGTGGTGTAGATCGCCGACGCGTCCGCTGCCTGCGATCGCTTCATCCAGGACCGAACGGCCCTGCATTTCCTCGACGTCCTGGCGAAAGTAGCCGATCGTCAACTTCTTGGGGACTGAGACCGCGCCCTCGTCGGGAGTTTCCTCGCCGACCACCATCCGGAAGAGCGTTGTCTTGCCCGACCCATTGGGACCGACCAGTCCGACTTTTTCGCCAGGATTCAACTGAAACGAAGCGTCCACGAAGAGCAACTGTTTGCCATACTGCTTATTGATGTTTGAGAAAGAGATCATTTTGGAGCAGCAACTCGCGGCACGCTGCCTCTTCCAGTGTAGCCCGGCCAGAAAATTGCCGGCCAATGCTGGCGTTGGATTATTGAAGGTTTGCCCGTGATACAAAAGTTTCCGCGATCGATTTACACAAGCCGGTACTAATCTCCTCGATGAGTGGATTTACCACTCATCGAGGAGATCGTAGCAAGCCAATTGGCAAAGATCACTTGCCCAACAGGCCGGCAATACATCGAGAACAGGTTCCAACGGCAATCCGCATCCCCCGGCCCCTCATGCCAGGGCCTCCGCCGCGACGGCTCGCGCTCCTGCGCCGGTTGTGGTGGCACTCTAATCGTCAGGTTAATGAGTAATTGCTCAAGGAAGCCTATTTGTTAAACCATGCACCCAGCTGCGATACGCGGCGCATGGGGAAGCATAAATTAGCGCAGGTGTCAGGGTTCAGAGATCAGGAAACAGAAATCGGGAACTCCAAAATCCACACTTGACATCGACGGATAATCCACTACCATATGGTTGTGGATAAGTTAGATACAACATTTGCGGCTCTGTCTGATCCAACCCGCCGGGCGATGATCGAACGACTCTCCCATGGGCCTGCCTCTGTGCATGGATTGACGGAACCGTTTGCACTCTCGCAGCAGATGATTTCAAAACACATTGCCTACCTGGTGCGGGCGCGGATTGTAATCAAGACGAAGCGTGGACGAGAGAGTGTGTGCACGCTTAGGCCAGAGGCGATTAAGACGGTCAGCAACTGGGCGATTAGCTATCGCCGATTCTGGGAAGAGAGTTTCGACAAACTGGATGTCGTTGTAAATCAAATGAAGAAAGAGGAGGCCAGAGATGACAGAAAACACGGTTAGCGAAATTGAGCGGATGGTCGTTACAAGAGTTTTTGATGCCCCACGCGAGTTGGTTTGGAAGGCGTGGACAGACCCGAAGTACGTGATGCAGTGGTGGGG
>Ga0209530_1000082_pt1 | contig 77999 bp, 65 predicted proteins | sample BlaSpr_A8_Ref_O1_FD_187987 | JGI IMG/M metagenome (GOLD analysis project Ga0209530, IMG submission 187987) | Forest soil microbial communities from Thunder Bay, Ontario, Canada - Black Spruce, Ontario site 2_A8_Ref_O1 (SPAdes) (version 2) | ecosystem: Environmental > Terrestrial > Soil > Boreal...
TTCAGCAAATCCTGTTTCGTACGCTCGGCGTCCAGGAAGAAAAACAGCTTGTCGTGAATGATCGGTCCGCCAACGTTTCCGCCGTATTGATTGCGCTGGAAATAATTATCGCTGGCGCCAGGCAGGTTCGCATCCAGGCTTTGATCGCGAAACGCATAGTAGCCCTCGCCATGAACTTTGTTCGTGCCCGATTTCGTGGTGACGTTTACCGATCCGGAGGAAGTGAGTTCGGTCGAGAGATCCAGCGAAGATTGCTGGATTTGAAATTCCTGAATGCCGCTTGCGGGGATGTTTTGCGTGGTTGTGCCGACAGTTTCATCGCTGATGTCGAGACCATCCACTTCGATCCGAGCAGTACGGCCAAAGCGTCCGCCGAAGGAAATCGAAGAAAATCCATTCTTCGTGGGGTCGAAATTCCCGCCATCCTGGATCTGCACCCCCGGTTCCAATTGCGCCAGGTCGAGGAAGTTGCGGCCGTTGATGGGCAGATTCTCAATCTGCTGTGCATTCAGTACGCCCTGCACCGTGGCCTGCTGCGTGTTTACCTGAACTTCCGTCCCCTGCACTTGGACGACTTCGGAGGTTTCTCCCACCTGCAGCTTCACGTTTCCCGGCGCGGTGACGCCAACCTCAACGGTGACCGGAACCTGCGAGGTCTTAAAGCCCGGAGCTTCGACGCGCAGGGTGTAATCGCCCGGTGTCAACGCACCTGAGGTATAGGCGCCGGCTGAAGTGCTGGTGGTATTGATGACGCGGCCGGTAGCCTTGTTGCTGATCGAGATCTTTGCTCCACCCACGACTGCGCCCGAAGGATCGGTGATGGTGCCTTGAATGCTGCCGGTGGAAATCGTGGTTTGAGCGAGCAACGCCGCGGAGCAAATCACGAGGGATAACAAAGCCAGAGACAGGAAGCGAATCTGCTGCAAACGATTGAAGAAACCGACCATTAAATTGACACCATCCCTTTCGTTATCCACGCGCAATTCTGCCCCAGCAGACTTCCGCCTTCACGCTAGAAAGTAGTAGCCAATTGTAAACCGATTTATGCCCGCCTGAAGGGTGGCGGCATTTTCGTCAGATGCGCGAGAACTTGAGGCGGGTTGGACCGGCGGGGCGAGATTGCAGAAATGAGCAAATGGAACGAATGAGGCCACACCTGGCATCAAGTGTGGCCTCACATAGCGAGCTCGGAGCAGGCTTGGAAACCCAATTCCTAGCCGGCTATCGTTGCAACTACTGAACCAGGCCCGTGGTGGGGTCGAGGAGCAGCTTAGGAGCTACCTTGCCGGTGAAATTGAACATGCCGAGCAGCGAGCCCGCTTTAACGTCGGACGACCCGTTTCCCATCGCCGGCAGATTCCAATTGGTCTCAATGAACTGAACAATGGAAGACTGATCGGTGATCTGATGGTCAATATAGTTCTGCTTGGCGTAGGGCGAGATGACCAGCAGTGGGGTGCGTGGACCGTAGCCGCATCGGCCTTGCGTCGGAGCTGCGGTGTTGCTGCCGCAGAGACCGGGACCGGTGAGAGCGTCGTCAATGCTGCTTTGCGATTGATTGACGAGGGGATCCATCTGGTGGTCGTACCAGCCGTCGGAGTCGTCGTAGGCGATAACGATGGCTGTGTCCTTCCAGTACTTGTTGGCCATGATCGCATTGATGGTGTTCACGACGAAGGTCTGCTCATCGAGAGGATCAGAATAGCCGGGATGAGCGTCGTAAACCGCCTTTGCCTTGAGGTAGCTCACTGCGGGAAGTTGACCGGCGTCCAGAGCGGTGAAGAAAGCAGACAGATCGTACTGGTGGTTGGCCTGATCCGTGGTACCGATCGCGGCATTGGAACTCGGCGCCAGATGGTGGGGATTGGCCGTCTCCGGGTAGAACTGGAACGGTTCGTGGTGAGCAACGTAATCTGCGGTGGAACCGGCCAAGCCAACGCTCGCGGCGGCGCAGATAGCGGTGCTGCCGTTGACGCTCGGGGTGGTGGGGCCGAAACCGCCCTGGAACCATCCCCAGGTGTAGGTCGCGCTGTTCAGAGTGTCGCCAATATTGGGGGTGCCGGGGATAAAGCTGACATAGGTTTTCCCGGTTGGATTGCAATCGTCGCCGGCAGGACGGCCATCCCCGAGCAGAGTGCCCGATGTGCCTCCACCAGAGATCACGCCCACCGTCGATCCGCCGCTAACATATTGAACGTTGGATGTGTTGCCGCTGACTACATTGATCGCGCCAGGGGCAGACGGTCCAAACTGAGTGTTGTAGGAGTTATCGCTCAGAGCAAAATGCTGCGCGTAATTCCACAGCGCGGTCACGGTGTTGCCGTCGTAATAGCCCATGACCAGCCCAGCGCCGTGGCCATAGTCGCAGGTGCTGCCGCCGGTGCCGGTAAACTGTACAAACATGTCCATTGCGCCCATGTCGAAGGCTTGTTCCTCGGGGGTATAGCTATGATTTTGGTCGCAGGTAACGGCTTGAGTGCGGTCCAAGCGGAACGGCTGAACCGAGTTGGGATTTTCCGTGAGCAACCCACCGCTCAAGAGGTTATTCGCACGCGGCGTGTTCGCCAGGGGCGTAAAACCAGGCTCGGTAGCCGGGTTGGTCGCGTTCGGATAAGTCGCGAAATAGTGATCAAACGAAACGTTCTCTCCAAAGATGACCACGAGGTGCTTGATGGGGGTGGTGGTGGGGTAGCTTTCCGCGGGATTCGGCTGGGTTGCCCCCCACGCGTCAACGAATGGGTTGAGGGTCATGCATACGGCGCACAGAACCGTCGCCATGGAGCGAAGATGCCTACGAGTCATCAGCGATTCTCCTAAAGATTTGGTATTTTAAACTCAAGATATGTGACAGGGATTGACGAACCCACAGCTTGCCTAGGGCAAAAATCCACACAAACAGAACGCTGCACGAACTTACGTGGCTACTCTTACGGGGAGATGACTGGAAAATGAACTCTCTGTAAAGAAACTATTGCGCAGCTCGGTTCCCTGTGGATTTTGCAGACGATTCTGACCGGTCTCGAGGTTCCACCCGGATGGTTCCCATCATCCCGCCATCGGAGTGCTCGAGAATATGGCAGTGATAAACAAAGGTACCCACGATTGCAGGATCGCGGAAATCCATGCGCAGCTTGACGCTTGGATATACCGGGCTATGGCCATCCCAATAGGCAACGTTGATCGTATCTCTCAGGTATGGTTCGTCCACCGGAACGCCGTTCCATTCCAGCAGCTGAAAATGCAGTTGATGGATATGAAAATCGTGCAACTCCAGCGACCGGTTTTCGATGATCCAGTCTTCCACGTCGCCTTGCTTCACAATGATGTCCGGATTGGACGAAGCAGGATCGAAAACTGCCCGAGTTTTTCCCTCGACCGTTAGAAAAAAATCCGTCAAACTATTCGGATTCTTCGGATCTCTCGGGCTCTCAGAGAAGTAGAGTTTTCGTTCACGCACCGGCGTAATTTCTTTCAGCGGCGTGCCCGACGCCGGCGCGATTGTTGCCGGAGAAGCCGGCAATTCTGAGCGCAGAGCCGGCCCATCCGCGTTCGCCTTAATGGTGGCCAATGGCCGAGTAGGATCGTTTTCGCCCGCCGGGCCGCTATCCACTGTTCTGGTCACTAAACTCGCGCGGATGCCCTCTTTTGGCCCCTTCACGATAAATTCCGCGCGACCGCCCGGCGGAATCATCACATGTCGCTTCGGCACTACCTGTTGATCGTGATTTCCGTTCTCACTCACTGAAACGCCATCCAGGGCAATGACCCCCACGGTCTGTGCCCAGTCATTGAATAACAACTGCAAATCCAGATAAGTAATTGCCGAGGCGTTCAATACCCTCCACAGTTGTTTTTCTAGCGGCTTCATTGCAATGACTGCCGGTTGGTATTCGGGATAAGGGACTGGAACGAAATTGATGGAAAGATCCTTGGCTGGTTTTCCTGTGCCCGTACCATTGTTCAGAATGTCGCCCTCGGCGTCACGCAGTACTTGCGGGGCAGGCATGGAATCTGTTTGGACCGGCTCCGCATTGGGACTCATCAGCTCCTGATCCCGGATCACCAGCACCCGCTCCGGCAAACCCGATACCGCACTGTTTACAGTTTCTATTCCTTCAACAATCAATGCCCCCGAGGCTCCGCCGAGCACTTGGGCTTTGTTGAAACCATGAACATGCGGATGGTACCAATACAAACCCGGCGGCTGATTGACCGGAATTTGGAAACTGTATTCAAATGGCGGACCAGATGGCTGCACTAGGGTTTTCAGCGTGTCATCTTGATGGCACACGGGCGGAATGTCGATTCCGTGGAAGTGAAGGTTAGTTGACGATGCAGTCATCGGACCACCCGTACAATCATGGGCCGGCGAGCTGGCGTGTTCCGCCATAGTACGGGTGTTGCTATTTGAAGAGGCCGAAATCTCGTTACGCAGCGTCAAGATCAAACGATCGCCCGGCTTGACCCGCAGTGTCGGCGATTGATTACCCGCTTTGTCGATGTAGCAGTATCGAGTAATTCCCTGAGAATCCACAGAACGGTGGTATGCAAGCTCCACTCTCAACTCGCCATCTTTACTGCGCAAATCCGCAGGCTCAGGTACCGCGCTGCCTAAATCTCCTCGAAAACAGACATCATCCAATTTGGTCTCCGCTTTAACCTCCGCCAGAGAAGCCGTTTGGAAGAAAAAGAGCGAGGCCATCAAACAGAACGCGAGAATCACGCATCTGGTAAGACGATCGAAACGCATATTCTTCCGGAATAACCCTGGAAAATGGCGGTGCTCGGCAGCCAAACAGCGAAGAAGGAGTCTAGCAAGGAGCCCAGGTACAGATGTTAATCGGAGGTGAATTTTGCCGGCGAGCTGCGAAAGAAGTTCGGCCTTGGAGGAATCGACTCCCTGACCCGTTCGGCACTGACAGTTAGAACAACATTTCAGTTTGTCATTCCGAACCGCCTTCAGCCGGTGAGGGAATCTGCTTCATCCGGGCAAAACAGATTCCCTTCGGATTCCCTCACGCCACGCTCTCGCGCGATAAACCGCGTCCAAGAAGAAAACTTCTCAGGTTGCACCACTACCGCCCCATTCGCTAGTCGTGCTGTAGAACTTCGTCGATTACAGCTTTACCGCCTTTATCCACAGTAATGACTTTATGGATAGGCGTGTATCCGGTCAATGTAATGTCGATGACGTAATTTCCAGGATCGAGCACGAAGTCGACCGGAGAAGCTCTATCCAGCATGTGCTGGTTGACAGCGACCTGTGCGCCTTTGGGTTGGGTCCTCACGACGATTGTCCCCATTCCCCTGGCTTCCTTACCGCCAAAGAGCTTATTGATTTTGTTGACAGTTCGGATGTCGTCGACATTCCCGAGTTCGCGCAGGGTCGGCGAAAAGCTAACCGTCTGCGCGAGCACGAACTGAGCGCTGAGAGTTTCGTCGATGAAACCCGCCTTGCGTACGAGCACAACATGCGGTCCCTTATCCACGGAGACCTGGGCCGGGGTGAGCTTGCCGGTGTCGTGGCCATCAATGTAGACGTTGGCGCCAGCGGGCGCACTGGTTACCGAGAGAGTAGCCATGAGTTGCGCGAGATGACTGACGACAGATGATTTCGCGCCCGAGGCAACTGCAACCGTGCGAGTCTCGCTGGAATAGCCCGCCTTGCTGACCACTATCGTATGCTGGCCCGCGTCAACCCCTGAGAGCGTGAATGGCGTAACCCACGATGGATCGGTCTTTCCATCCAGTTGCACTTGTGCACCTTGCGGAGTGGAATCGATCACCATCTGGCCCGGAAGCACCGCGAGCGCCACTGGCGCAGCCGCTGGTTTTTTCTTGGCGTTCTTCGCGTGTACAGACTTGGACGCGTGGGAATTCGTGGCGGCTGGCTGTGAATCAGAATCCAGAACGGCGGACTGGGCGTCCTGATTCTCCGTATTCTGCGAGTCTGAGGGCACGACTGGCTGAGCTTGTTGTGGAGTCGACTGCGCGGGTGGTGAGTTCGCCGAATACGGACTGGCAAGCTCGGTAGTTGGCCGCGCCGAATCTTCCTCGGTGTTCAGCTTGTTGATGTGAAGCACCAGGGCGACTGCGATGATGAGAATCAGAACGGCCGCACCGGCTATGGAATAGACCATCAGGCTGGGCGGAACGTTTTTGATTTCCTTGATGGCTTTTTCTGCCATCTCACGCGGCTGCAGTTTCTCCTTGTCAAATTCATCGGCCGATCCGTGATCACCCGAGAAAACTTTGGAATCCTGGAGAACGGGGGGCGGCGGCGGCGGCGCGATATAGATTTCCTTCAATGGAGGAAGTTCTGTCATCTCAGAGAAGCTGACGCCGGTGCCGCGAGATGGAGCATCGCCAGCCATCATGGGATCGACGGCAATCTTGGGCTGGCTAGACATGGTCTGCGCTCGTTTGGGTTGCTCGATCGCCGGTTGTGAGTCGGTGAAAGTCTCCAGTAAAGGCTCATCGACTGCGGCAGAAGACATCGCAGGGGATGGTGGCTCCGCAAAGCTGGATCTGACCGGCGGGGCAGTTGCGACAGCGGAAGCCGCCGGAGTTGGCGATTGAACACGGGGTGCTGAGGATAAGCCCGCTTCGGCCCCAGTTAAACCCGCGGCCGCAGCGGCGGCATTGCGTGCCGGATCTTGCTTTGCGGCTGTCGAAGATGGTTGCGACGGAACCGCCCTGGCCACTGGCGGTTGAGGAGCGGAGACTGGCTTTGCCGGCGGAGCTGGGTTGGGCTGCGCTGCGACCGCCGGGACCTTCGCGGGCGCGGCCGGAGCTTTGGCAGCAGCTTGCGGCTTAGACTCCTTGCATTTTTCCAGATCATCCAGAAATTCTCTTCCGTTCTGATAACGTTCTTCGGGATTCTTAGAGAGAGCTTTCAGGATAAGGGCACTCAACAAAGGATGTAGTTTGGGATTTAATTGAATCGGCGGCAGCGGCGTACCTGAAAGAACGCTCTGGCGCAGGGATTCGGCATCCTCGCCCTCGAAGGCGTTGTGGTCGGTCACCATTTGGTAAAACAGGGTTCCCAGGCTGAAAAGGTTGGAGCGCCCATCGATGTTCTCGCCGCGAATCTGTTCCGGCGACATGTAATGTAGGATCGCAGGAACCCCTGGCATCTGCTCCGTGAACTTGCCCACGCCGGACACGCCGAACCCCAAGACCCGCACTGTGCCATCCCAGCCGCACATGATTTTCGCCGGTTCCAGGCTGTAGTGAAAAACTTGGTGAGAGTGTGCGTGATCGAACCCGCTACAGACTTGCCGCCCAATATCGAGAAGGTCCCAGATGGAGAATCCTTCTTTGCGCTCCAGCATGGTAGCCACGCTGTTGCCCTGGATGTATTCCATGGCAGCACAAAACCTGCCTTCAATCTCCCCTGCGCCGTAAACCACGGTGAGGTTCGGATTGCTCAAGACCTTTGTCTTCTCGGCTTCCTCCAGCAGGCATTTTTGCAATTCCGCGGCGCGCTCTCCGAATATCGACAACTGGATCGCCTTTAGCGCCACGGTTTGGCTGGTGGCCGGATCGGTGGCCTTATAAACCACACCGGTGGCGGACTTCGACAGTTCGCTCAATACCTCAAAGTGACCGATTTTCGTGGACATTATTTTCGTGCCTCATCACCCACACAAGCACCCTGGTGTTCTCCAGGGAAAAACAGTGTCCGCCAGATCCAGGGTAGGGCAGGTTTAGGATAGCTATCCCGGTGGGTCGTTACGAATTACCAAAGTACTTCGACTAGTTTGCAGGATTGTTGCAACGGCCAAAGAAATTGATTGAGCGGCGTGTCCTTTTTCTGCGCCGAAGCGTTGTTCCCTAAGAGGGGTACAGTGACATTTGTCACGTCGGCTGGATGACGATCTCCACTAGCGAGTCCGGACGTATTGCATGACCATCGCTCGTGGGAGTTGGTTTTCGGTTGGCGCATAGTTGAGAGAGGGGCTTGAGTTCGTTTATCCTTGCGTGGCTCGGCGGCGCAAGTAATTACTGGGTATTCCTCTTCTCTCTCCTGGGTTTCAAATATGACGTTAACCCGATTTGTCACCAAAAACGCCTTCCGCAATAAACGAAGAAGCACGCTCACTGTCTTGAGCATCGCTTTTTCTTTACTTTTGCTGACACTGATGATGACCATCTGGCGAGCTTTTTATATGGACGAAGGTAGTGCGGAATCCGCGGAAAGATTGGTCGTTCGGCACCGCGTTTCCCTCACCTTCAACTTGCCGGGCTTCTATCGCGAGAAAATCCGCTCTGTTCCGGGCGTGGTGGCCGTGGCTCCGGTCTCGTGGTTTGGTGGAATTTACAAAGATCAGAAGCCGGAGAACTTTTTTGCGCAGTTTGGCACCGACCCGGAAGAGTTCTTCAAAGTGTTCCGCGACATTCAAATGCCGGAGGACCAACGCATTGCATGGCAAAGAGATCGCCAGGGAGTGATCGTAGACGATACGCTGGCCAAGAAATATGGATGGAAGCTCGGCGACCGGATCGTTTTACAGGGGACCATTTATCCGGTCGACCTCGAATTGTATGTGCGAGGAATTTTCAGTTCGTATCCGGATGATAAGGCGGTGTATTTCAACACGAAATATGTTGAGGAAGCGGTTTCTTTTTTCAAGGGTCAAGCCGGCACATTCAGCATTCTGGTGGCGTCTCCGGGCGACGTGAGCCGGGTGGCCAGCACCGTGGATGACATGTTCCGCAACTCGCCGCAGCCCACGAAATCGGAGAGCGAGAAGGCCTTCGGTTTGGAATTTGTCGCCATGCTGGGCAACGTGAAGGCGTTCATCCTGACGATTTGTTCGGCGGTGTTATTCGCGACCCTGCTGGTTTCGGCCACTACCATGGCGATGTCGATTCGCGAGCGCACGCGCGAAGTAGCCGTCCTTAAAACCCTGGGATTCACCCGGCAAATTGTGTTGGGGTTATTTGTGAGCGAGGCAGTGTCCCTGGCCACGGTGGGTGGCCTGATTGGCGTCGGGTTGGCGTATTTATTGATTGGCGCCGTAAGCCATTCGCCTTACATGAGTTTTTACAACATGAAAGTAACCCTGGGTATGTGGGCGACAGCGATATTTGTTTCTGCGTTTGTGGGCTTGCTGAGTTCTCTGATTCCTTCATACCACGCTTCGCAAATAAATATTGTTGAAGGCTTGCGTCACATCGGGTAGGTCGGGGCATAGATCGAGTGAGAGAGAGATCGGGCGGAGATAGGTCGGGCGATTGAGCCCGCGGTTGGCATTATGACATTGCGAACTTTCGTGCTACGCAACGCATTCCGCAACAAGCGGCGCAGTTTGCTGACGATGGTCAGCATCAGCTTCTCTCTGCTTCTGCTGACCCTGATGATGTCGATCTGGCGCACTTTCTATATCGATCAGGGCCCGCCCAATGCGACCAAGACGATGATTACCCGCGACCGGGTTTCTCTGGCGTTTTTTCTGCCCGCTTATTATCGCGATAAGATTCGAACCATCCCCGGCGTCGTGGCGGTCGCTCCCATGACGTATTTTGGAAATGTCTATAAAGACGACCGCGCCACAAACTCCTTCGCCCAGGTGGTGACCGATCCCGACGAATATCTCAAGGTTGCCCCAGATAAAATTGTCCCTCCGGACCAGTTGCTGGCCTGGCAGCGCGACCGCACGGGGGCCATGGTGGATATTGAACTCGCAAAAAAATTCGGCTGGAAGATCGGCGACCATCTTGTCTTGCAGAGCCCTTATTTCCCGGTTCATCCCGAAGTAACCATCCGCGCGATCTATACCGTCGACCCCCCGGTTCACGCTCTCTACTTCAATACCAAGTATCTTGAGGAGTCGGTGGACTGGTTCAAAGGCCAGGCGGGGTGGTATGCCACTCAGGTGGCGACGCCTGGAGACGTGGCTCCGGTCTCCAAGGCAATCGACGAAATGTTTCGCAACGCTCCGCAACGTACCAAGACGGAAAGCCAGCAAGCGTTCCGGCTTTCGTTCGTATCGTCCTTGGGGAACGTGAAAGCGTTTATTCTCAGCATCTGCGGTGCCGTGGTGTTTGCCATTCTTCTGGTTTCCGGCAACACCATGGCCATGTCGATTCGCGCCCGCACGCGTGAAGTTGCGGTGCTCAAGACCCTCGGATTCACGCGGCGTCGCGTGCTCTCTATGTTCGTTGGAGAAGCCGTAGCGTTATCCATCGCGGGCGGAATTCTGGGAGTTTTAGGAGCAACGTTTCTGATCCGGGCTTTGACTCACTCCTCCGTTGCGATTGGAATCCCAACCGGGATGAAGGTGACTATCCCGACCATGTGCGTATCGTTGCTGGTCGCCGCCACAGTGGGATTCATTAGCGGATGTCTTCCGGCCTACACCGCATCGCGAACCAACATTGTGGAAGGATTGCGTCACATCGGTTGAGGCATACGAATTGGACTGTGATGGTTAAGTCGAAAGTAAATTTATGGCGATACCGATCAGCTACAACATCCGCAATTTAAAGCTCCGCAAAGGTCTCACGATCATGACCGCGCTGGGGATCGCGCTCACCGTGACCACTGCGATTTTCCTGATGGCTCTATTGGCGGGCTTGCAGCGGGCTTTCGTCTCCAGCGGCAATCCCAACAATGTTCTGGTTCTGCGTAAAGGATCGGAGGCGGAACTATCCGGTGGCTTCGATGCGGCTCTGTTCCCCACGCTCAAGGTTCTTCCTGGCATCGCAAAGGATAGCCATGGCGAGCCGTTGGTTTCCGGCGAGTGGGTGGTCGTCATTGTTCTGCCGCGCAAAGATGGTACCGGCGAAGTTAACGTAACCGTTCGCGGCATGATGCCGGACGGCCTGGAGTTGCGGCCCAGCGCCAAACTGGTCGAGGGCCGATGGTTCAACCCCGGGCAGCGCGAAGTCGTGGTAAGTAAGTCGATCCGTTCGCGCTTTTCTCACGCGAATATAGGCGACACCATGGAGTTCGGCAAAGGCTCGTGGAAAGTGGTGGGCGTCTTTGACGCTGGCGGTTCCGCGTATGAATCGGAGATCTGGTGCGACGTGAATCAGATGGCTTCCGATTTCGACCGACAGGGCGGATATTCTTCCGCCTACCTGCACGCGACTGATCCCATTGCCGCCGATGCGTTGAAGAATCGGGTGAGCGATGACCAACGCTTGAAGCTCGAAGGGATGCTGGAATCGGATTATTACGCCAAACAAACCAGTTCGGGCGCGCCCATCAAATACATCGGCATTGTAGTGGCGATCATCATGGCGATTGGATCAAGTTTCGCCGCGATGAATACCATGTACGCCGCAGTGGCCTATCGCGGCCGGGAGATCGCGACGCTGCGGGTCCTGGGATTTTCCCGGCCCGCCATCTTGACCTCGTTCGTGATCGAATCCTTGATGCTCGCTCTGTTGGGAGCGGTGGTTGGGATTCTGCTGATGCTTCCTTTCAATGGCTTGCAGACTGGCACCTCAAACGCCGTGACATTCAGCGAGGTAGTGTTTAGCCTGCAAATCACTCCGATCGTTGCCGGGTACGCCATTCTGTTTGCCCTGGCAATGGGATTATTCGGCGGATTGTTTCCCGCGTGGCACGCGGCACGGCAAAATATTCTTACCGCACTAAGAGGCTAGGGTTTAGCCCAGGTTTTGAGGCGAGAAACAAAGAACTAGATCGGTGCCAAGTTCGTATTTACATTTAAGTTATGCCCATCGATTCAAAGCATCAGGACTTGCAGAGCTTGCGGATTGACCGCAGCGAGCGCGCCGGCGCAAGCGGCGGGGAAACTCCCCCTTGGGCGCGCCGTTACATCGTGATCGGAATTGTGGTGGTCGTTGTATTGGGCTTAGCAACCCTCGCCTATCGCATTCTGGCAGGCGATGTGCCGGAGGTTGAAGTAACGCGCGCTTCGGCTGAGAGCAGCGATGTGGGCGGAACGGTTCTTTCTGCCACTGGCTACATCGTGGCTCATCACACCATCAACGTAAACTCAAAAGTAACCGGCCGCCTGGCTTGGATTGGCGTCGAAAAAGGCGACAAGGTAAAAGAAGGTCAGGTTCTGGTGCGTCTGGAAGACGACGAGTTCCGCGCTTCCTACGAACAGGCGAAGGGAGCACTCGAGAATGCCCGCGCTTATCTCCAAGAACTCCAGAATGGATCGCGCGCTGAAGAGGTTCAACAAGCCCAGCACAACCTTGATGAAGCTCGCGCTACGCTGCTTAACGACAAACTTACTCTTGACCGTACGAAAGAACTTTCCGCTGGAGGCGTGGTATCGCGTCAGGCTCTGGATGACGCTACCGCGAAATTTGATTCGGATCAACAGCGAGTCAATTCTTTAGAAAAAGCCTTTCAGTTAATGAAGATCGGCCCCAGAGCGGAAGAAATCGCTCGGGCGCGGGGATCGTTGGCGCAAGCGCAGGGCCTCGCCGACTATGAAAAATCTCAACTGGATGCGACCGTAATCCGTGCCCCCGTCACCGGAACCATTCTTGACCGCACCGCGGAGAAAGGCGAACTGATCACCGCGCAATTCGCCAGCGCGGCTGCCGGCGGCCCTCAGGGGTCGGTGGTGTCGCTGGCGGATTTGAACGATCTTCAAGTCGAACTCGATATTGCGCAGGCCGACTTTGCCCGGCTTGGTCCGAATCAGAAAGCCATCGTAACCACGGATACCTATCCCGATAAAACCTATGACGGAGTCATTGCCCAAATCTCTCCCGAGGCCAATCGGCAGAAAGCGACGGTTCAGGTGAAAGTGCAGGTGCTGAATCCGGCCAAATATCCCGACGTATTCCTGCGCCCGGAGATGAATGCCACGGTGAAGTTTCTGGCCGATGCACCCAAAGCCGCCAGCACGCAGCCGGCGGGAGCATTCGTACCTTCGACCGCCGTGCGCGATCACGACGGCAAAAAAACCGTGTTCCTCGCCTTCAATGGCAAGGCTCACGTCCGCGACATCCACATATTGAGCCAGCGCACGGATGGATTTCTCGTCGATGGCCTGGTCGGCGGTGAAAGTGTGATCACCAAGGGACCGCAAGATCTAAAAGATGGAGACAGTATCAAGGTGAAGGAGTAATTCTTTATGAGCACAGTTGCTGAAGTCACCGTTGCCACTGGAACCAAAGTGGTTCAAGCCCGCAACGTAAGCAAAGTTTTCAAGCGCGAGGCATTTGAGGTAAAGGCTCTTGACGATGTCTCCATCGATATCGCAAGCGGCGAGTTCCTCGCCCTGATGGGACCCTCCGGTTCGGGCAAGACCACGCTTCTGAATATGATCGCCGCCATTGATCGGCCAACTTCAGGCGAATTGCTGGTGCAGAACCAGAATATTTTCCGCTTCAACGATTCTCAAGCCGCGCACTGGCGCAATGAACACATCGGCTACGTCTTCCAGACTTTCAATCTGATCCCGGTGTTAACCGCATTCGAAAACGTCGAGCTTCCCTTGCTGCTAACCAAGCTCAATCCCAAGCAGCGGCGCGACCACGTTATGACCGCGCTGAAGCTAGTCGGACTGGAAGAGCGGGTGAATCATTTACCCAAGCAACTCTCGGGAGGTCAGGAGCAGAGGGTCGCCATCGCCCGTGCGATCGCCAGCGATCCTACTCTGTTATTGGCGGATGAGCCCACAGGCGACTTGGACAGTAACTCAGCCACGGAAGTATTGGAAATCCTGAAGCGGCTCAATGAGGATTTCCACAAGACAATCGTCATGGTCACTCATGACCCGCACGCCGCCTCTTACGCGCACGTTACCCGGCATCTGGAAAAAGGAATGCTTCTGCCGATGAGGTAGTGGCTACACCAGCGTGGTTCCTATGCCGCGGTCAGCGGAATCCGAGACCCACTGCCAGCCCCGGCGCCCGCTATCCAGGGTTACGGCCCTCGCCTCCCCATAGGCCACCAGGCGATTCAACACGGTAGTGACCGATGCAGTAGGGTCTTTATGGCGTTGCAGCACCTTCGGAGCCTCTTTCAATATCCGGTCACAGACCTCGCGCGAGCTCAGAGAACCGTTGGCATTCATCAGGACACTGCGGCAAACCTTCGTAAAGCCAGGCTGGCGCCGGCTCGTCTTGCGGTCCACCAGTTCCAGCAAATCATCGTTGAGCACGCCGTCGCCGAAAAGGTTGGCCAGTCCTGAGATGGTTTGCTTCACTGTGCCGATTCTCCGCATTACCTCGGCGCGCTGTTGCAACAGATGCCGCAGCTCTGCGTGGGCCTGCTGCACCACTTCCTGCACATGTCCAATATCATGGCTTTCGGGCTTCATTACAGCGAACTGACCATCCATATAACCTCCACAGAATATCGATGCAAGCGAGCGCCTTGGTAGACGATACGGCGGAACCCAGGTGAAGGTTCCCTATCTGATGTGATTAGACGCTTAGAGCGAGAGTTGGTTTAGCGGAATTCGGCGGCCTTCTCGGGTCATGGATCTCGCTTCCGGCACTTAAGGTTACGGCCTAAGACCTAAGACGTACGACCATCTCCCACATTGAACCGCCCCCTGATTCGGGAATTTATTCTGAACCCGATCTCAAAGCACATTCCCGCATCAGGGTGAGAAATTGGGATTTTCCGATGTGAGAAGAGGTAGGTTTGAGGTTCCTCTTGCTTTCTCTCATGTCGACAGCCGAACAAATCGGAATGGCCTCTTTGTCGGTTTTGCTGGTGGGTAATCAAGAGGAGGACTTTTTTCTAATCCGTGAGATTTTGGAGCGGAACAAGAGTGCCCTGCCCGCGGACCTTGATCACGCCTCCTCGATCGAGGAAGCCAGAACCATGCTGCGGCGGGGCCATTACGGATTGGTGCTCTTTGAGCACGCCATCCTGGACACAGCGGCCGCGAAATTGCTCCGCGAATTCCTGGAACCTGGGCACACCATGCCCTTCATCGTCCTTACGGAACACGCCGATGAAACAGCGATTGCCGCGATCATTCAGGCGGGCGCCTCGGACTGCGTCGACAAGTCCGAGATCACTGGCGCAAACCTTCTGCGGACGATCCGTTTCGCGGTAAACCTGCACTCCTCGCAATTGCAGCACCGAACGGCGGAAGAGTCTTTGCGCCAACTCTCATGCGCGGTCGAGCAATCCGCCGACACAATCATGATCACCAACAGCGCGGGCATTATCGAATATGTGAATCCCGCATTCGAATTGCTGACCGGCTACTCCCGCCAGGATGCCGTCGGCCAAAGCCCTGGCATTTTGGCTTCCGGTCAGCAGGCTCCTGCCCTGTATCGCGAACTCTGGGAAAACATCAGCGTCGGAAACATTTACAACAGCATCACCGTCAATCGTAAAAAGAACGGCGAACTCTATTACGTGGATGAAAGCATCAGCCCGATCCGCGATGCAGCCGGCAATATTACCCACTTTGTTTCCAACGGCCGCGATCTCACGAAACGGTTGCATCTTGAAGAACAATTGTTACAAGCGCAAAAGATGGACGCGGTCGGACGGTTAGCCGGAGGGGTGGCCCACGACTTTAATAACCTGCTGACCATCATCACCAGCTATTCAGAGCTGGCGCTGGACACCGCAATTATGGGTAGCACTACGCAGGGTCATCTCCACGAAATTCTTTTCGCAGCGCGGCGCGCCGCCGAGTTAACCAGGCAACTGCTGGCCTTCAGCCGCAATCAGCCGCAGGCGCTGCGCGTAGCGGAACTCAATCCAGTGATCAACGGAATCGTTAGCACCTTGCAACGGCTGATTGGCGAAGACATAGAACTCAGCTTTAAACCCGGTAAAGGGCTGGGAAGGATTCGCTTGGATCCAATGCAGATCGAACAAATTCTCATGAACCTGGCAGCCAACGCTCGCGACGCCATGCCGCAGGGCGGCAAATGCACGATCGAAACCTCCGCCGTTTATTTGGACGAAGACTACGTTTCCCGCAAAAAATCCGTAATCCCTACCGGGCGTTACGTTGCGTTAACCATGACCGACACGGGGACTGGCATTTCCCCCGACCATCTGCCTCACATTTTTGATCCCTTCTACACCACCAAACCTTCTGGCAAAGGCACGGGACTTGGACTGGCGACCGTGTACGGTATTGTTAAGCAAAACCACGGATTTGTTTGGGCCTACAGTGAGGTTGGCTTGGGGACAGTCTTCAAAGTTTATTTGCCCTGTGTACGGGATCGAATGGCAAAAACTGAGATCGCTCTCAAAGCAGCTGAACCTCTCGCCTGCGGTACTGAGACTGTACTTCTTGTGGAGGATGAGCCAGCCTTACGCCGGGCGACTACCGAATTCCTCCAGCTTCGCGGGTACACCGTGCTGCAAGCAAACGATGGCCAGGACGCGCTGTCGGTGGCAAGAACTTTCGGCAGTCCCATTCAACTGGTCGTTACCGACGTTGTCATGCCTCGCATGAGCGGAGGCCAAATGGCTAAGGAGTTGGCCGGCATCCGTCCAGAGATGAACATATTGTTTGTTTCCGGATACGCCAGCCAAACCATACTCGACCACCAGGTGGTAAATGTCGACAGTAATTTTCTTCAGAAACCCTACACCTTGCGGCAACTGGCAAATAAAGTCCGGGCAGTTCTGGATCATGGAACACATAAAAATGAAGGTCGCAAATTTGAGACGAACTAGCCCTTAGGAAGAACGACAGAGACGCCACTCGGCATGTCCAAACCGAGCTGCTTCCCTCGAATTAAGTTACGATTCGCGTAAGCTTTCCGTCACGCAATCTAAAGCGCTCTCCACGCCACGTCACCGTGTCCCCTGTCAGACTCACAAACCACACTATGGCGGCAATCAGATCACGCAGCGGGATCAGCCACGCGTCCCGGAGAACCTGGCGATCTCCCAGCACGCTCACGCCAACCAGCAACGCCACAGCGAGATGAAGAACCAGAGTGGACGCAAGCGTGGCCCACGACCAAGGACTTCCCTGGCTTGCCACGAGCGCAACTAATGCCCACGGGATTCCAAAAGTAAAAACCAGCCCCAGGTAGCCGCCCGCGCGCGCGTCCCGCACTCCCCGAGCCCAACGAAGTTGATGCGCGAAAAAATCCCGGAAGCGATAGGCAGGGAGATGAGTCTCGACCACCACGCTGGAGAGTTCCACTTGCAGCCCGAGCGACGCGATGCGTTTCCCCAGTTCATAATCGTCTGCAAGATGGTCGACGATGGAACGGAAGCCGCCAAGCTTCTCCAGTTCGGCGCGGCGAAACGCCAGTGTCGATCCCAAACCAAATCGAATTCCGCCTTCCAACTGCCGCGCGACCAAAACGCCTGGGCAAAAATCGGTGCTGATTCCTAAACTCTCCAGCCTGGAACCCAGCGTTGTCGCCGCTACTCCTCGGTAAAGACAGGTGACCATACCAGTTCTCGAATCGGAGAGCGGCGCCATAACGGTTCGCAAGTAATCCGGTGTAACTCGAATGTCGCTGTCATTCACAATCAGGGAATCGAAGCGCGCGGCGGGCAGCATTTGCGTAAGATTACTGACCTTCACGTTCGCTCCCAGAATCTCCAGGCAAATCACCAACTGAATTCTTCGGTCAGGAAATTCCTGTTGCAGTGCTTTCACGCTCTCGATTGCGGGATCCTGGGGATCGCTCACGCCAAAAATAATTTCGTATTCCGGATAATCCTGAATGCAGTGGCTGCGAAAACTTTCGTAGATTTCAGGATCCATCCCCTTCAATGGCTTGAGAATTGATACCGGGGGCAATGCTGCGGCCGAACGCTGAGATTTGTCTGACCGTTTGTCACGCAGAAACTTTGCAGCGCTTGAGATGCAAAGCAAGTAATAACCTGAACTGCTGAAGATGCCGATACCCGCGACAATCTGAAGAATGCGCAACGTGATGTGCATTAGGTCCAAACGGCCGCGGGCTATTCGTACCGCAACGCCTCAATCGGATCGAGATTGGCTGCCTTCCATGCCGGATAAATACCAAAGATCAGCCCGGTTCCGGCGGCGGAAGTGAAACCAAAGATCGTCCAAAACGCTGACATATGGGCAGGCAATGACGGCCAGAATTCCGGAATGATCCACACAATCGTTGCGCCCAGCAGAATCCCAATCACCCCGCCGACCGCCGTGAGAATAATCGCTTCGAGTGTGAACTGCAAAAGAATATCTCGTTTGCGCGCCCCGATCGCTTTCCGGATGCCGATCTCCCGCGTGCGTTCGGTCACGCTCACCAGCATGATATTCATCACGCCTACGCCTCCCACAATCAACCCTACGCTCGAAATTGCGAACATCCCGACAAACAACATGCCGGTAAGCTGATTCCAGACGTCTGAGATAGAGTCGGAAGTAAAAACCGCAAAATTATCTGGCTTATTGGGCGGAACTTTCCTCCTGCGCCGCAGCAGTTCGCGGATTTCGTCAATTGCCTTTGGCATATCGTCGTGAGAAGTAGCCTTGACGCTGATCCAGTGTTGCTTTAATTCCGGATGAAGTTTCCGGAGTGTGCTGAGGGGGAATATCGCTTTGTTGTCTTCGGGATTTTTCCCGCCACCGAAAACTGACTTGACCTGTTTGGCCACGCCGATCACGGTAAAAAGCTGGCCCTCGATATTCACTTCCTTCCCCAACGGACTCTCATTGCCAAAAAGTTCTTCGGCGGTGTTCGAGCCCAGCAGCACGACAGAAGACCGATGTTCTTCGTCGACTTCATCAAACCAGCGGCCAGAAGCGATCTGCAAATCGAACACTTCTTTGGCGGAGGCCTGATCGCCCTCCAGGATTGTATTCTTGGCTTTCTTGTCGGCGTACTTTACGGCGAAAGTACCGATCCCCAGTTCTGGCCGTATATACCGTATTCCCGCATTCACAGCCTGCACATGCGGCAGATCACGAATGGCAAGTGCATCGTCATAAGTGAGTTCTTTGCGGGTGCGCATTTCCTCGGTGGGACGCCCGAAGGTGAATGGCTCGATGTGAAACGCGAATATAACGTTCGAACCAATGCTGGAAACGACATCGCGAACATTGTCGTCAAGACCGCGCCCAATGGAAGAGACCCCGATGACCATCGCCACGCCAATCACAATTCCGAGCACAGTCAGCGCAGAACGCAACTTGTTGCCGCGAATGGTATCCGCCGCCATCTGGACGATCTCGCCGAATTCGTCTTTATGGATCATGATGGATCATGCCTTTTGGCGAAGGGACGGGGTTTTTCACCAGTTTCAAATCTAATTCTCAAATCTCAACGCCGCAATCGGATCCAGCCTCGCCGCCTTGCGCGCCGGGTAGACGCCAAAAAATACGCCCACGCTCGCGGAAACCAGCAGTCCAGCCAGCACCGCCCACAGCTTGATAGAGGATGGCATCCCAATTAGTAGAGTGATGGTCTCCGCAACGGTAACCCCAAAGAGTACTCCCAGCGCACCGCCCGTCACCGCGAGAGTGACTGCTTCAATCAGGAATTGCAGCAGCACATCTTCACGCCGCGCACCCAAAGCTTTTCGAATTCCAATCTCCCGCGTACGTTCGGTAACCGCGACGAGCATGATGTTCATGATGACAATGCCGCCTACGACCAGCGAGATACAGGCGATGCCGATGGTCGCGATAAAAAATGTCTGGCTGAACCCAGTCCAAATGCCCAGCAGGCTGGCATTCGTCTCAATGTCGAAACTGTCCTCGTTACCGGGTACATCGTGGCGTTTGGCTCGCAATGCGGCACGCGATTCATCGACCGCCTCGTCCAGCGCAACTCCGGCGCTTTCCGCTTTCCCTGAAATTCTTATGCTGTTATTGTGCGCGCCGTACTGTTTGAGGTAAGCCGTAATCGGAATCATCACATAGTTGTCGGCGCTCTGCCCCAGGGTCGTTCCCTTCTTCGTGCCCACCCCGATCACCTGGTAAGTCCATCCGTCAAGGCGGATCTCTTTCCCCACCGGATCGGTGCCCGCCATCAGATGCTCAACAATATCCGCGCCCACCACCGCCACGGGCGCATGATTGTTCAGGTCGGTCGGGTTGATCATTCGACCCGCGCTCAGGTCAGTGTCATAAATGGGAGCCATCGAGGGCGTGATGCCTCGCACCGAAGTATCGCTGATCGATTGCTCGGCAAATTTCACATGTCCGGTCTCGTTGCGGAGAACCGCGCCCACATACTCGCAATGGCGGCACGCGTCTGCAACTACCTGATAGTCCTCCATGGTCAAATCTTTTCGCTTTTCCCCCTCGAGGAAGTGATCCACGTTCGTAACCGCAGGGGAGACCTTAAAGATGATGAAAACATCGGCGCCGAGATTAAAAACCTTCTGCGCCACGTAGTCGTTGATTCCAGAAACGAACGTGACCACAGCGATCACAGCCGCCACCCCAATCACCACTCCAAGCAGGGTCAACACCGAGCGCAGCTTATTCACCCATAGAGATTGAAGCGCGATTCGGATGGCTTCGGCAGTGTGCATGATTGGGAAAGCTCTTGGAAGTCAGTCTACCAGTCGGGCTGACTCGAAGCGCAATTCGTCATTGCTGCGACCTTTTAGATCGCTTACAATAGTTACAACACTTACCTAAAGGTTTTAAAACGTGAAATCAAGCAGTTCCACTGTCATCAGCATGCGTCTTCCGGCAGCGAGCGGCAGGCGGCTCAAGCGTATGGCCAATCGCCATGGATGGACTGCAAGCGACGCCAGCGCTCGCCTGGTCGAGGAGGGTCTGCGCCGTTCGGAGTTTGCCTTCATCGATTTTCGCGATTCGTCCGCAGGCCGGCAAGCTTGTATTCAAGGTAGCAGTCTCGCGGTATGGGAAGTGATGCTTCTCATCCGCAGCTATCAAGGGAGCGCGTTAGCGGTCGCCGCGCATCTGCGCTGGCCGCAGATTAAGGTGGAGGCGGCCATGAATTATGCCCGCGCCTTTCCGGAAGAGATCGCAGAGGCCATCGAAGAAAACGACAATACTGACTTCAGCACTCTGAAGTTCATGTTGCCGCAAGCCACCGAGTTTAGAGCCCGAAAGAAGAAACCACGGTGAGATGCTGAAGCTGCTCCTCGACGAGCACATGTCCCCCAGTGTTAGTGCTGGATTGCGGCGGCGGAATCGCACGCTCGAGGTCATTTGCATGTCCGAATGGGAAGGCGGGGCATTCCTCGGCCAGGACGATTCCACCTGCCTGGGAATCGCAGCCACTCAAGGCTTAACACTTGTGACTTATGATCGCCGGACGATTCCTCCGCTGCTAAAAATATGGGCAGAGGAAGAACGCGCCCATGGCGGCGTGATCTTTGTCGACGAAAAAACTATTTCTCCTGCCGACATCGGCGGCCTGATTCGCGCTCTTGGACAACTGGCGAAAGAACGCAATCGGCGGGACTGGACGAACCGCGTCTGCTTCTTGCGGCGCTAAACAATCTTCGACACCGTCAAAACTCCCTCGTCGCATATAATGATCCAGTTGGCAGCTGGACCGGACGGCCGCTTTTCGCTTCTTCGGAGGCGGGGAGAGGAAAGTCCGAACTCCACAGAGCAGTGTGCCGGATAACGTCCGGGAGGGCGGGTTCAAGCCCGTTCGACGGAAAGTGCCACAGAGAATATACCGCCCGCGCCTTCACCGGCGCAGGTAAGGGTGAAAAGGTGCGGTAAGAGCGCACCGCCGCCGCAGTAATGCAGCGGGCAGGGCAAACCACACACGGAGCAAGACCAAATAGGGAGGAAGTTCGGAGCTTGATTCTCACGAATCGGGTTTCGCACACGTGCCGGCTCGGTGCGTCAAACCTTCGGGTAGGTCGCTAGAGCCTCGCAGTAATGCGTGGCCCAGAGGAATGGCCGTCCCACCGGAGCAATCCGGCGGACAAAATTCGGCTTACAGGTCCGGCTGCCATATTTTCAAGCACTTGGGCGGAGTTGACCAAAACCCTGCCCAAAAACCTCGCCACTCGTCTGCGAGGAACGGTGCTCAATCGACGCTTAGAGGATAAAATCCGGCATCTCTGCGCTCTTGCAACAGCCGCAAAAGACGAAGACGCGTGGTTGTTTCTGTCCGAACTTCGAATTCTAATCACACAGCACATCGAACACCTGCGGACGATTGCGACTGTCCAACTCTTGGGAGTGGCGGAGTTTGTCGAGCGCCGGTCCGACCAACCTTGAAGTCACGCGCTTGCCCTTGATGCAGCTGCGTGATCAGGAACGCCGAAGTCTTGACCACCATCGTTTTCCGCCCACAGAATCAAGCCGGGCAAAAGTCGGCTTTGAGCGTGCGCGTGCTTGGGCAGCACCCGGATGGCATACCCATACTTGCCGCTGCGCGCGGAAGGCTGCACCGTCGACTTGAAAACATAATTGCCGGCATCCTGCCCGCAAACCTGCATCGTGAACACCCCAAAATCGGTTAACTCTCCGTCGGCGTTCAGCCTTCCCATCACCACTTCCACGGCAACGTCGTCCGGAGTCAACGAGTCCAGAAAGACTCGAGCTTCCGCTTCGAACTGCGATCCCAACTCGATCTCAGCCGTGCTTTCGCCTACTGAGTCAATCCGCATTCGCGGCCATGCATCCTGCACTTTCTGATGCCACGCCGCCAGTTCCACAGCTTTTGCGCCGCTGCCCGCGCTGAGATCGCAAAACGACCGGTGAGCCGCCGTGTAGTATTCATTGGCATATTGCTTGACCATGCGGTGCATGTTGAACTGGGGGCATAATGCCGCAATCGAGGACTTCATGCGGGCAATCCACTTTCCCGGCAGTCCATCGGCCCGGCGTTCATAGAAAGCCGGAACGATTTCATCTTCTAACAGGCCATACAACGCTTCCGCTTCGATTTCATCCTGCTGCGCCGGGTCGCTATAGGTTTCACCCCGGCCAATCGCCCAGCCCACCGCAATCCCGCGCTGCCTGCCCAGTTCCCACGCCTCGTCCCACCACCCATCCAGCGTGCTCACGTTTAGAACGCCATTGGCTTGCGCCTTCATCCCGCTCGTCCCACTGGCTTCCTGGGGCCGCAATGGTGTGTTCAGCCAAACGTCGCAGCCCTGCACCATGTAACGCGCCGATGCCAAATCATAATTCTCCAGGAATACGATTTTCCTGCGAAACTCGGGGCGTCTAGCCAACTCCGCGATCTCTTGAATAATGTGTTTTCCCGTGTTGTCCTGGGGATGAGCTTTGCCCGCGTAGATAATCTGCACGGGATGCGTCGCATGGTTCAGAATCTTCGCTAACCGCTCCGGATTGCGTATCAGAAGATTCGCTCGTTTATAGGACGCGAATCGGCGTGCGAAGCCGATGGTCAACACGTCCGGGCTCAGAACCTCGTCCGCTTCTTCGACTGCAGCTTGCGAAACTCCGCGATTGACCAGCTGAACACGCAACCGGCCGCGGGCATAGGAGACCAATCGCTCTCTGCGCCGCTCGTGCGTTCTCCACAATTCGGTCGCCGGAATCGATTCCGCCCGGGCCCACAGTTTGGAATCTGCCGGCTCCTCCCGCCATTCCGGTCCCAAATAGCGGTCATAAAGCTGGTTCATTTCAAATGACACCCAACTGCGGAAGTGAACCCCGTTGGTGACGTGGCCTATGGGAACCTCCCGTTCCGGAAGGCCTTTCCAAATGCCGTTCCACATGCTCCGGGACACTTCTCCATGCAGTTGGCTCACTGCGTTACTGAAACAGGCCAGCCGCAGCGCCAGCACGGTCATGCAGAAGTCTTCCCCATGATTCATGGGATCCTTCCGCCCCAGGCCCAGCAACTCTTCGAGATTAATGCCAAGTCGCTGGATGTAGCCGCCAAAGTAGCGGCCCATCATTTCAGATGGAAAATAATCGTGCCCGGCGGGCACGGGCGTATGCGTGGTGAATATCAGGCTTGCCGATCCCAGGATTCTCGCTTCCCTGAACGAGAGATGTTGCGTCTCCATCAGCCGGACCAGTCGCTCCAAACCAAGAAAAGCGGAATGCCCTTCGTTCATGTGATATACCGTCGCCTTCACCCCAATTGCTTCCAGCGCCCGATAGCCTCCGATCCCAAGAAGAATCTCTTGTTTCAATCGCATCTCCAGATCTCCACCATAAAGCTGGTAGGTGATCTTGCGGTCTTCCAGGCCGTTCTCAGGAATATTGGCGTCCAGCAGGAACAGCTGGATGCGTCCCACATTGGCGGACCACACCTGAGCGGCCACCGGACCGTTGGGCAGGTCCACCCGCACTTTCACGTCGGGAACAAGATTGACGGGAAAGGTATGAAAATCATTTTCTTCGTAGGCTTCCTTCTGCCATCCTGCGGCGTTCAGGTACTGGCGGAAATAGCCTTGCTGGTACAACAACCCTACTCCGACCAGCGGCACTCCCAGATCGCTGGAGGCCTTCAGATGATCCCCGGCCAGAACGCCCAGCCCTCCCGCAAAAATGGATAAGCATTCGGTAATGCCGAATTCCGCGGAGAAATAAGCAACCTGCAATTCCTCCCTGCCGTGCTCCCGCTTGAACCAGGTCTTCTCTCCGCAGAGATACAGTTTGAGAGCCTCGCTAACCCCTGCCAAATGCGCTAGAAAAGAATCATCCCCCGCGGCTCTCTCTAACGCACTCTGATCCACATTTCCTAGAAAACGTACGGGATTGTGACCGCAGCACTCCCACAGATCGCGGTCAATCCTCAGAAACAGCTGGACAGCTCCATGATCCCAACTCCAGCGCAGGTTGTGAGCAATCTCCAGTAGCGGCAACAGTGCCGCCGGCAAGGATGGGCGAACTTCGAATGTCCGAATCGGCTTCATCTGATTTTCTTTGTACTGAGTCCTCGTGAAATCAACTTCAGTCAGGATCAGGATGAAGAGTAGTAGGTTTTGTGCTAGAGCAAGCTATAACTTCGGAACACGAGTCCCTTGCGCAGGGACGTAGCTGATCAAATCGGGATTCAGTGGCCAGGACGGGAATCGCAGCCGAGTGGTGATTCAAGTAGTAATTATTGAACGGCTCTCACCGGGTCGTGGCTCAATTTGAATTTTTCCGCTGGGGTCATCCTGAGTGCAGACGTTTTTCAGGCGGAACGAAGGATCTCCCGACAGGAGATCTCTCACTACGCCGCGTCTCCGGATGACGACCTCGTGAGACGACAAATTCAATCCCAGCCACTCCCGCTCGTTGACAGTTCTTGCCGCTTCCGGTCCAATGACATATGCGGCTGCAATGCGGCTGCAATTCTTAGTCAATGATTTAATCTTTCAGGAGATCACATTATGTCCGCACCCAGCCGCCGTCCCGAAATCCGCCGACGCCGCGCCCGTCAACACAAGATTGCCACCCTCCGCAAACGTCTCGCCTCCGCCACTGCGGACGCCGACCGTACTCGCGTTACTGCTAAATTGCAAAAGCTATCCATCGCCTCTCCTGGCCAGCCCTTGCTAAAGTAGCCGCGCCGCTGCAATCCGCTGAATCCTTTGGTTATGCGACGCCGGCGGTGCTCTGGCTGCTCCGGCCAGGTTGGCCTGAAGATCCGTCCTGCTTACCTTTCGTAGAGGCGATCTCCTGGTATGCGTCCATGAGCCGGTGCACCGATTTTTCCCAGGAAAACTTGGCTGCCTGGCGGTAGCTGCGTTCCTTCATCTTCTCGCGCAGCGCATGATCGAGCAGCACGCGATGCAGCGCCCGCATGATTTCGAAAACGTTCTCCGGATGCACCAGCACCGCCGCATTTCCCACAACTTCGGGCAGCGACGAAACACTCGAACACACCACCGGCGTACCTAGGGCCATCGCCTCGAGCGGAGGCAGGCCGAAGCCCTCGTATAGCGATGGAAAGACAAAAACCTTGGCCACATCGTAAAAAGTCCGCAACACTTCAATCGGAACAAAACCCAGAAAACGCACATCGTTTTGCACGCCGCTGCGGACCACGGTGCGCCGAAGATCCGGATTGCCCGAAACATCGTCCCCAATAATGATGAGCTTTAGATCCGGGAGCAACTGCTCCTTCTCCAACTCGGTCTTCAATGCCGAAAACGCCTCAATCATGCGAACCACGTTCTTGTGCGGACTGATTCTTCCGGCATACAGCAGAAAGGGATAATTCACCTGATAGCGCTCGGCAATCAGCTGCCGGTCGGCCGGGCTGGCATGTCCGCGCAGAAACCGCTCATCAATCGCGTTGTAGATCACCTCGATTCGGCTGGCAGGGATGGCAAACAGCTTTTCGATTTCGACCTTGGTGAAATTGGAAACCGCGAAGATGCGAGCCGCCCCCTTGAGTACCTGCTTGGTTCCCTGAAAGCGCCAGGAATCCCAGAATCCGTTCTGCCGCCGCGAACGGGTTAGATGTTGCAGCATGTCATGCACCGTCATCACATAAGGGCAAGGCAACGCCCGCGGAACCGAAAAGAGATTGGGAATGTGCACCAGATCGCACTCGTGCCGCTTCACGATGGCGCGGAATTCACGGTATCCCTTCAGCGATCCTTCTGGAGCCGCCAGAGGTACACTTTGGAAATTCTCAGGGAGAGGAGTTATTTCCTTGCCTTTGGCCGGAGAACCGATGAGCAGGTAGGCAGTCTCGCGATCTAAACGCCCCAGCGTACGGACCACATTGCGGATGTAAGTCCCGACGCCAAACTCCGTCATCCGCCGAATATCGATCGCAATCTTCAAGGGAGGCATTTCACCACGGATACCCGAGTGAGAGCTTACCGCAGAATTAAAATCTAGGCTTGCACTTCCGCGTGCGCCCTCGCCCTGCGCTCCGCATACAAAGGAAACGCCCCGCAAAGTTCCAGCACCTGCCCGCGAATTTTGCTCAGTACGGAAGAATCCGTGCGCTGCAGAAGCGCCTCTGCAATCCAACGCCCGACTTGCCGCATCTCCGCTTCCTTCATGCCGCGCGTCGTCAGCGCCGGCGTCCCGATCCGAATTCCGCTCGGCTTCAGCGGCGGATTGGCGTCGAACGGTATCGCGTTCTTATTGACCGTGATTCCGGCCTCACCCAAAGCTTTTTCCGCTTCGCTGCCGAACATTCCCTTGGAGAACACATCCACCAGCATCAGGTGCGTGTCGGTTCCACCGGAAATAATCCGGAAACCCTCAGCCGCCAACGTTTCGGCCAGCACCTTCGCATTGGCCACCACCTGCTTCGCGTAATCGCGGAACTCCGGCTGCATCGCCTCCTGAAAGCAGATCGCCTTAGCCGCAATAATGTGCATGAGCGGCCCCCCTTGCATCCCCGGAAACACCACCTTATCGATCGCTGCGGCAAACTCCGCTTTCGAAAGAATCATGCCGGCCCGCGGCCCGCGCAGAGTTTTATGCGTAGTGGAAGTCACAATATGCGCATGCGGCACCGGCGAAGGATGCGCTCCGCCGGCCACTAGCCCGGCAAAATGTGCCATGTCAACCAAAAATAACGCGCCTACGCTATCCGCAATCTCGCGCATACGGGCAAAATCAATAATCCTCGGATAGGCGCTGCCCCCGCCGATCAACATCTTCGGCCGATGTTCCTCCGCCAGTTTCTCCAGCCCGTCGTAATCGATGGTCTCGGTTTCTTTCGTCACTCCGTAAGGAACAATCTTGTAAGTCTTGCCGGAAAAATTCAGATGGAAGCCATGCGTCAAGTGGCCGCCGTGCGCTAGATTCAAACCAAGAATCGTATCCCCGGGCTGCAACACGGCTGCATAGGCTTCCATGTTCGCCTGCGATCCGGCATGAGGCTGCACGTTGGCGTGTTCCGCTCCGAACAACTGCTTCGCACGGTCGCGCGCCAGGTTCTCCACCACATCGGCAAATTCGCAGCCGCCGTAATAGCGTCTGCCCGGATAACCCTCCGCATACTTATTGGTAAATACCGATCCGGCCGCTTCCAGCACTGCTTCGCTCACAAAATTTTCTGAAGCGATCAGTTCCAAACCTTCGTGCTGGCGCCGTGTCTCGTTATCGATGGCAGCCGCGATCTGCGGATCGGCTTCATACAGCGGACGGTACATCTTCGTTGAAGCTGCGGAATTCTTCATATAGTTTCCTGGGTTTTCTCGTAACCATCCGTCGTGTAAACATTGGGCCGGTGCAGTTCCATATAACTCTCGGGAGATTTCACCGGGGTAAAGCCAAACTTGGAATAAAGTCCATGCGCGTCGCCAGTCAAAAGAATCCAGCGCCGCAAATTCTGTAGCGCGGGATGCTGCGTAACGCATTCCATCAGCCACTTGCTCAAACCGCGCCCGCGATGCGACTCCAAAACAAATACGTCGCCTAAATAAGCTACCGTGGCGAAGTCGCTGATTACCCGCGCAAACCCGACTTGCGCGCCGCTGCCGTCGTACACCCCGAAGCACAAAGAATGTTCCATCGAGCGCGCTACAACTTCCCGTGAAATTCCCTTTGCCCAATAAGAATTCGTCAGGAATTCGTGAATCACATCGATAGCCAGCCGAGCACGGTCCGTGCTGATCAGAAACTCGCCGCGTTCGTGCTGCACCACTGCCGGCACGCTGCTGTTACAGATACCATCCACCCAAACATTCTAACTCGCGAAATCCCTTGTCATCCTGAGGACCGCGTTCTTTTGCGGCTCGAAGTACCTATGCACGTGCTCGGGCGCGAGAATGCCCAACTCTAAGTACCCCTTACCCTTCAAACGCGGTCCGCAAAAACGAGATCAACTGCCAACCGTCCATATATTTGTACGGCGTTTCGCCCATCGTGTAATGCCCGCAGGGCAACACCACCACTTTGTGATCCAAGCCCTGCCGCTCGAACTCTTCCACCACATTGCGTGAAAATTCCGGCAGAAAAGTCAGGTCGTACTTCGCATAGATGATCAGCGACTTTCGCGGCCAGCGCGAAAATTTATCGAAATAGGCCATCGGACTCACCGCCAGCCACGAATTCCGCAGCGTCTCAAGCGTAGTCTGCGATTCGATCCCTTGCCGGATATGCCGCGTCGATTGCCCATGCCACACCACGTCGGCAACATAGGTCGACGCATGATTAAACGCCGCCACGCGAATGCGCTCATCGTGGGCCGCCGCAATGAAGGCATAGCACGATCCCAGACTTGTGCCTACAATTCCCAGCTTGCTATAGCCCTGCTGCTCCAGCCAATCCAGGCAACAGCGCACATCCACCACGCCCTGCCGCACCGCATCCAGCGTGCGCCCAATATTCGCCGAAACCGCGTAGTCCGCGCGGCTGATTTCGGCTGGCATGCGGATATCGTGATAGGGCATCGTCAGCCGCAGCACTGCGATTCCCATCAGGTTAAGAACTTTGCACAGGCTAACGTACGCGACCGCATCCGCATTCCAATGCGGCAGCAGCACAATCGCCCGTCGTCCCTTCGCTGGAAACCAGCGCGCATTCACCAGATTATTTTCGGGGTACGGCGTTTTCACCGGCGCCGTAAAACGCAAGAACTCCCCAAACGTTCCCTTTACCTTCGCTTCCAACTTCGGATCGGGAATTTCGCGCGTGGAGAAGACTTGCACTTCCCGCTTTTCCAGCCGAAAATCAATCGGAGTTTTATAAGCAAAAAACTCATCGCTCGAAGCCACGATGCGCCGATTGAAATCCACCAGGAATTTCGCCGGATCTTCAACCGCCTGCCCCGGCCGGGTTCCATTGCGGCAGGGCCAATCCCGCGCCCACTCCACGCCCCATTCCAGAGGGCGCACCACGCGGTTATTGTCCACCGAGGTCAAGCGGTGCTCCCAGTCATACATCCATTGTGCGTAGCGCGAAGGCATGGTCAATCGTTCATGATCCGTAAAAGATTTGTATCAGGGCACTGCTTCAACCGCGCAGCAATCGTTAGGAACAATTAGGGAGTTATCCCTGAGAAGCACTGATTCGAAATTATTTTCCCGCAATTCCAGTGTAGCAAGTGTGGCCCACAGGACTCGCGCGGCGATCAGCGAATTGCCGCAATTGAGCATCGAGAGGAACGGGCATGTTCCGAACCGACAGGATGGCTTTGCCGAAAGAGCAAGGTTTATAATTCAGCGTTTTACCGATTAATCTTCATTACGGAGCTCCTTACATATGGCGCAAGCATCAATGGCCACAATTCCCGGCCTCAAAGAGACCTACGTACAACTCAAAACCCGCATGGAGAAAGCCGTCGAGGACTTTCGTAAAGCCATGGCTGCCACGCGCACCGGCCGCGCCTCGGTGCACATGCTGGATAGCGTGAGTGTCGATTATTACGGCTCGCAGATGCCGCTCAACCAGATCGCGCAGGTTCACGCCCCCGAACCGCAGATGATTACGGTTCAACCTTTCGACCCGTCATCCCTTCCAGCCATTGAAAAGGCCATCCGCAGCGCCGAGCTCGGCCTCAATCCTATGAATGACGGCAAGCTGGTGCGCGTGCCCGTGCCCCCACTTACGCAAGAGCGGCGCCAGGAGATGGTGAAGCATCTTCATAAGGTCCTCGAAGAACATCGGACCGCCATACGAAACATTCGGCGCGACGGTAACGACGCCATCAAAAAGGCGATGAAAGACAAGAAGATTGCCGAGGATGACGAAAAGCGATCGCTCGAGGAGATTCAGAAGCTTACCGATGACGAAATCAAGAAGATGGAAGATATGAACAAGGCCAAGGAAAAAGAAGTGCTGGAGATTAAGTAAGCCAAGCGATCAAATGAGCGAAGAGATCAAGTGAGCTCAGAAATTAAGTAAGCTGACAGATTAACTAACCCAGCCGCTCACTGAAAGGCCCCAGTTTCGTATCAGGGCATCGCTTTTTAGCGATGCCGTAACTTACCGACTCAGACGCCCCTTTAGGGGCTGGCTCCTACGCGCCGAAACCTCCGCAAACCGACCAAACTTAAGTCCATGCGCTACTTGTCCGTTCGGTCATGTCTCATCGCGTAAGTCGTTAAATCCTGCTCACCTAGTCCATTCGTCCTTCTAAAAATCATAGTAATTGCCCCCTTGGTCACGCGACATCCTGGCGGAACGCGTGTTTCCATGACTGTCAAGTAAATCGCCGTTCCCCTGGCCACTGCGTTCCGATTCGCAACTGGCATTCAGATAGGAGATTCGCTATGAAAAAACCTCTTGGGATTGTGCTGATGTTTGCCCTGTGCCTGTTCGGCGCGAGCTGCGGTTCCTCGTCGAATTCCTCTACCTCTACATCCACACCTCAATCGGCACAGCCGGGAAATGTGTTTGTAACTGGCGAAGACGCCCCTCTGGCTTCCGTGGTCGGCTTCGACGTCACGATCAATTCAATTACATTGATTGGTCAGAACAGTTCGTCGCAGGTATTGTCAACAGCCACCACGGTGGATTTCGCCCGCTTGCTTGGCTTGCGTTCGCCGCTCGGCTTCAATAGCGTTCCTGCCGGTACCTACACCAGCGCCACATTTTCCCTTTCCAATCCGGTTATTTCTTATGTTCAGCTAAATCCCACCCCAGCGCTGAGCACAATCAATGGAACCTTCAGCCCCACCACGAACTCGCCCACGCAGACCACGGTCACAGTAAATTTCCCCACACCCATGGTGGTTAGCAGCAATGGTCTTGCTGGTTTGAAAATGGATTTTGATATCCGCCAATCCGTCGCGGTTGATGGCAGTGGCAACGTTACCGGCGCAGTGAACCCTACCATCTACGTCAAAGCTGTTCAGGCCGGCGACCCCGGTGCGCAGGTCACCGATCTCACCGGCGGCCTGGTTTCGGTCAACGCCTCCGGTGATTCGTTTGTGATCCAGGGACCATACGGCCATCAGCTTACGGTCGATGTCAACAGCTCCACGCAGTTCAACAGCGGATGGAATATCAATAATCTGGCTACGCCAGCCATCGTCGGCGTGCAGGGGCAATATCAGGCCAATGGCACTCTGATCGCCTCCGGCGTGGAAGTCATCACCACTTCGCAATCGTTCATTTCCGGCCGCGTGCTGCAAGTGACCGCCAATGGGTCGGGGCAGGCGCAGCAGATTATTATGTGGGTCGGCGAGACTGGAGCGGATATGGTCAGCGACGTCGACACCATCCAGACCGTGGACGTCAGCGCGATCAGCAACAGCAGCTACGATATCTGCTTCTTCAACGGAGGTCTAACTCAGTATCTCTTCAATAACACTTCCGTTGTGGTGGGCCAGAGAATCTTCGTCGGCGGCAGCTTCAGCAACAGCACTTTCACCCCATCGATGATTTCGCTGCGGCTCCAGGGCGTGTATGGGACGTTCGTTCCCGGCAGCGTAACCGTAACCGACAACAACGCCGGCAGCTTCCAGATCTCAAATAATGGCCTTGTCGGTTATTCCGCGGGTGGTCCGGTAACCGTGAATACCTTCAATTTCACCTATTTCTACAACCTGAACGGATTAGGTCAGTTGCAGACCACGACCACTGCGCTTCCGCTGGTGACCGGAGGCTTGTTCCTAAAAGACCCAATCAGCGGCAATCCCGAATTGTACGTGGGCGTGGTAACCGATCCGCCCCAAAACAACTAAGACCAACACCATAGGGAACGGTAGCAAAAACAACGAAGAACAGCCGGGCTGGCCAACAGGTCAGTCCGGCTTTTTCACGACGGGAGCAAGAAGCGCAGAAAATTACGTCCCGCTTCGCTCAATACGAACCTGCTCACCTCAGAAAAACTTTCCGATCTGGGCAACTCCGCAGCGTTTTATTCCGTCTTGGTTGAGGTGGAGTCAAACAACTCCATTCCATAGAACTCCAGCAGGAATCGAGACTTGGACGCGTTCTCGTTTTCTACCGTATAATTGGCGTTTTCCCACATCCCTAGGACCGAGGTCGTAGCGATTCATTTTCGCTTTCATACGGACATTGTTGTGCCCGAGAATGCCTGCGGCGCCGCACAGACTCCATCTCCTTCGCCCTCCCGGCTTAGCCGCCGGGCAAAAAGCCGGGCAAAAAGGAAGAGGTGCGGGTGCGGGTTGGCCCTGGGAATCGTGCTCGCCATGTTTTTTGCTTCCGCAAGCTGGGCGCAAAGCGACATCATCTCCGAGATCGACGTCACCGGGAACCGCCGGATACCGAAAGAGACCATCCTCGCCCGCATCTTTACCCATCCCGGCGATGTTTACGATCCCGCCGCTCTGGAGCGCGATTTCAACGCTTTGTGGAATACCGGATATTTCCAGGACATCCGCTTCTCCCGCGAAGAGACTCCCAAGGGCTGGCGGCTGATTATCACGGTCAAGGAAAAGCCCACCATCCGCGATATTAACTACGTGGGCCTAAGCTCGGTCAGTACGAGCGACGTACTCGACCGCTTCAAAGAAGCGAAGGTCGGCCTTACAGTTGAAAATCAGTACGATCCCACCAAGGTAAAAAAAGCGGAGGTTGCCATCAAGGGCCTCCTCGCCGAGCACGGCCGGCAATTCTCCACCATCCGAACGGAACTGCGCGAAATCCCTCCCGCTGCCGTCGGTATCACCTTTGTCATCAAGGAAGGCCCGAAGGTGAAGGTAGGCAAGATCAAGTTCGAAGGCAATAAGAACGTCAAGACACGCGTTCTACGTTACGCCATGAAGAACTTGCGCCCTATCGGCGTGCCGCACTCCATCTTCCTCGAGAATCTTTTCGCCCGCACCTACGACGCCACCAAGTTGGACGAAGACACCGAGCGGGTCCGGAACGAATATCAGAATCGTGGATATTTCAAAGTCATCGTAAACGAACCCAAGACGGAGATTCACGATACCGGGCACAAAGGCCCCCGCATTCCTCTCTTGCAGGCCGGTCCCGGCAAGGCGGTTGACATTACGCTTCCCATTGAGGAAGGCGACCGCTATACCCTGGGTGGCATTACCTTCAAGAACAATAAAGCGGTCACCAACGTGAAGGCCCTGCGAGGACTGTTCCCGATCAAAGACGGCGACATCTTCAGCAAGGAGAAGGTCGCTAAGGGCCTGGAAAACATGCGGAAAGCATACGGCGAGCGCGGCTACATCAATTTCACCTCCGTGCCCGAGACCCGGTTCGACGATGAAAAGAAACTGATCTTTCTGGACATTGACGTCGATGAAGGCAAGCAGTTTTTTGTCCGCCGCATTGAATTCCAGGGCAACACCACTACCCGCGATAAAGTAATCCGCCGTGAGATTGCGCTGGAAGAAGGCAATATTTACAACTCGCGTCTTTGGGAACTCAGTCTCTTGCGGTTGAATCAGCTGGGATACTTCGATCAGCTAAAACCGGATGATCCCAACGTCACGGACCGCAAGCTCGATGAAAAAGACGGGCTGGTCGATCTGACCCTGAAAGTAAAGGAAAAGGGCAAGAACAGCATTGGCCTGAACGGGGGCGTGAGCGGACTGGAAGGCGCATTCATCGGCGTCAACTACGCCACCAATAACTTCCTCGGACTTGGCGAGACTCTTTCCCTTCAGGCCAGCCTCGGAAACCTGGCGCGCAGCGTGCGCTTCGGATTTACCCAGCCTTATTTGTTCGATCGGCCATTACAGTTCGGAGTCAATGTGTACGTGAACCGGGTGAGCTATAACCAGGCCCGGCAACTTTCCATCTTCAGCGGGCAAACCCTGAGCCTGCCGAACACCGTTCTGCAAAACCTGCAAAACTACACCCAGTCGAGCGCGGGATTTACCACTTCACTCAGCTACCCGCTGCGGCGCTCGTTCAAGCGCGTCGGCATCACGTATTCGTTCGACCGCTCCTCGCTGCTGGCTCTGAGTTCGGCCTCGAAGAATTTGTTTGAGTTTTTGGCTTTCCGCGGTATCTCCGGGCCAAATGCGCTGATCGGAATTGTGACCAGCAAGATCTTTCCCAACTTTTCCTTCAGCACCATCGATAGTCCGATTTCGCCGCATAAGGGGCACGCGCTCACGCTGGGCGCGGAATTCGCGGGCGTTGGCGGTACGGTTCGCTCGATCCGCCCCATTGTTGAATATAAGAAGTTCATTCCGGTTCAGAATCGCCGCAACGCTATCGGCTTCCGGGTTCAGGGTTCTTTCATTACCGGCTACGCCGGGTTGGTCGCCCCACCATTCCAGCGCTCCTATCTTGGCGGAGAAAACGATCTGCGCGGCTTCGACATTCGCTCCGTTTCTCCAGTCGCTTTCCTGCCGAACGTCGGACAAATCACGCTCACCAATCCTGACGGAACTCCGGTGCCGAAGAATCCGCAGAATCCTTTGCTGGGAAATCTTACCGTACCGATTCCCGTGGATCAGATCACGTTCCCCGGCGGCGATCTGAGCATGATCGCGAATCTTGAATACCGCATCACGATCTATGGCCCGGTGGCGCTGGCTCCGTTTGTTGACGCTGGGATGGATCCGATTGTGCGGCCGTCGCAGTTGCAGATCGCTTCGCAGCAATACGATCAGGTGATCAGTACTCAGTTCGGGTGCCCTGCGCTGGAGCAGGCAACAGCCACGGCCACTGGTACCGGTTGCACTCCGGGGAGCGTTCTGAAACCGACTCCTTCCGATCAATTGCAGGTTCTGAGTTCCACCAATTGGAAACCGAGAGTGGACACCGGTCTCGAACTTCAGATGTTCCTGCCGGTGATCAACGCTCCCTTCCGCATTTACTGGGCATATAATCCGGTGCGCCTGGATAACCCCGCGACTCCGCCAATCCCCATCACCCGCGCCATGTTCCCGGCCGGGGCGGCGGGCGATTATACCTATCATCTTGCGGTAAACACCTACTCTCCCAGTTTCCTGCTGCGGGAGCCACGCAAGACTTTCCGCTTCACCGTGGCGACGACATTCTGAGGCTTAGGTCAGGAGCGGGTTTGACGCGGCTGAGCGGGGCTTTTATAATTGCGGTCATCCACGCCATTGCAGAAAGCTGGCCAAGGGTGGACGGCACGTCCGCAACCCCGGCGTGTGACGCGGGTATCCAGTGCGCCTTGTAGCAATGACGTCTAAGGCGGCCGTTCTAAACTGTAAGTGCCAAGATTTTGTGATTACGGCCCGGCGTGCCTGAGAAGGCGATCTGCGTTTGTCCCAGACCATATCAGAAAAGTTTTACGGAAGCATATTCGGGAAGTAATTTACGGAACACTGTTCCAAGGAGTTTAAAGCGATCCAATGACAAGCAAGTTTCTGAAGTCTTTCCTGGCCACTGCGGTTCTCTCCGCGATTTCCATGTGGGCTCAAACCGCCAATGCGGATGCCCCAGGCAAAGCGGCGAGTGCACCGAATGCCCCATCCGCATCTCCCACCTCGATCACGGGCAGCACCGGCACACGAGTTGGCACCATCAACATCGAGCAGGCCGTGATCGGAACCAACGAAGGCCAGCGCGATTTCCAGGCTCTGCAAAAGAAGCTTGAGCCCAAACAAAACGAACTGAAGGCGCAGAACGACGAACTGGAAAGTCTTCAGAAGCAGCTACAAACCCAGGGCGACAAGCTGAATGAAGATGCCCGCGCCACCCTCGTCAAGCAGATCGAAACCAAGAAGAAATCCTTCGATCGCTCCGTCCAGGATGCTCAGGAAGACGCGCAGAACCAGCAGAAAGAAATCTTCCAGCGCATTCTGCAGAAGATGGCGCCGGTGATCATTAAGCACGCTCAGGAGAGCGGCTACGCCATGATCGTCGATACCTCGAATCCCTGGCCGCAGAGTCCGATCCTGTGGTATGGCGATGGTGGCGACATCACAAAAGCCGTCGTGGATTTATACAATACGCAATCCGGCGTCGCTGCACCGCCCGCACCAGGAGCAGGCGCCAAGCCCATCGCTCCAAAGTCGAGCGCACCCAAGTCAACGGCTCCTAAACCAGCCGCGCCGTCTCAGTAGCGGATCATCGCAGTGATTTTGCTCGCGACACCATAAGTGTCGCGAGAGTTCCCGAAAAAGCCGCCCCGCGCGGCTTTTTTATTTGTAATCCGCGTGACGATAAGCCGGGCATCGGTGTCCTTAGCATCAACAGCGCTTTTTCAGGAGGACACTGTGCTCACGCAAAATGAGTTTAAGAACAACATATTTGCCAACACCCTCGAAGTTCCTTGGACAGACCGGGCGCGCCGCGGATCCACACTTTTAACTTCGTTCGGATTACAGGCTCTGGTTGTGAGTATATTGCTGCTTTCGCCGCTCCTGCGGCCGGTTGGTTTCCCTTCATTCCATCAACTCTCAACCCCCATCAGCCTTGCGCCAACTCTGGGCGAAGCTCCGGTAAGTCGAGCGCACTCGACTTCACATGCCGTTTCACTCGTTCCCATGGACAATGTTTTGCGAACCCCCACTCATATTCCCAGTAGTCCTATAACACCCGCGGATGCTGGCCCACCGGCCATTGATAACCCAGGCGCGTACGCCGGATCAGGAAACGGTGATGGCGATCCGCGCGGCCTGCCGAATTTGTTCAGCTCCGGATCCCGGCCCATCGTTCCATCTCCGCCGCCACCGGTCATTCACACAATTCGGCTTTCGCACATGAGTGAAGGAGATTTAATCCGAAAGGTACAACCAACCTACCCGGCATTGGCGCGTGCGGCTCGCATTCAAGGCACAGTCGTCTTGCAAGCGACCATCAGCAAGCAGGGCACAATCGAAAACTTACGAGCGCTGGCCGGCCATCCCATGCTGGTGCAAGCCGCGATCGAAGCCGTGCGCCAGTGGCGCTATCGGCCTTACATCCTCAACAATGAGCCAGTCGAAGTGGAAACGCAGATCACCGTCAACTTCTCCCTGGCGGGAAGTTGATTATGCAGGGAGCTAATTATGATGACGGCCTCAATCCTTCGAGCCAAATCATCGGCGAGTAGCTCCGGGGAGTAGCCCGTGCGTAACCTGAGGTCCCGTACCGCTCCCGCTATAATCGCCTCAGTGGCGACCACCGTAGAAATGCCGAGCCGCGTGGCGACCCGCCCCACCTGGGCGGAAGTTTCCTTGACCACGCTGCGGCAGAACTTTCGCGCCGTTGTAAAGCACGCCGGCGCTAATGTTACCGTCTGCGCGGTCGTGAAAGCCGATGCGTACGGCCATGGCGCAGTCGAATGCTCGCGCGCTTTGCAAACCGAAGGTGCGAAGTGGCTGGGCGTCACTTCCCTCGATGAGGCCATCCCTCTCCGTGACGCCGGCATTGAGTCGCGCATTTTATTGATGACCGGATTCTGGCGCGGCGAAGAAAGTGAGATTGTACGGCTGGGATTGACCGCAACCGTGTGGGAACCTTGGCACGTTGAATCCCTGGAGAAAGCTGCCGCGCGTGCCAATCTGCGTCATGCCGTGCATCTGAAAGTCGATACCGGGATGGGCCGCCTCGGGGTTTCGCCGGACGAACTTCCCTCTGTCCTGAAAGCTCTGAACGCGTCGCCGCATATTTTTCTCGAGGGTCTCTCCACTCATCTGGCTTCCTCCGAAATTATGGATGCCCCTTCCGTCGCCGAGCAAGAGCGCAAGTTCGAGGAAGCGCAACGAATCGTCCGCGCGGCTGGCCTGGATCCTGATCTCATCCATATGGCCAACACCAGCGCGCTGATCTCGCGCCATGAAACTTGGAACAACATGGTGCGTCCCGGCATTGCGCTGTATGGCTACTATCTGCCCTTCCAGCGTGCAGGCCGGGAAGTGAGCGGCGGCACGCTGCGCATCGCCGTAAAGCCAGTCCTGACCTGGAAGACGCGCATTCTCTCCATGCGAAAGTTCGCTGCCGATCAACCGCTCGGCTATGGCGGAACTTATGTCACCAGGGAACCGGCTCACGTTGCCGTCCTTCCCGTGGGCTACGCCGACGGATACAATCGCCAACTGTCAAATCGCGGCCGCGTAATCGTGCGGGACCACTACGCGCCCATCATCGGCAGCATCTCCATGGATCTGACGCTGGTCGACGTAACTGGCATTCCCGGCATTGCGGTCGGCGACGAGGTAATCTTGCTGGGAGCCAGCGATGGCCTCAGCGTCGATGCGCTCGAGCACGCACGGCTGGCGAACAGCTCGCCTTACGAGATTCTCTGTAACATTTCCAAGCGAGTGCCGCGAAAGTATGGCAGTTAGAACCATTCGCCCGGCCCTCTTTACCGAAACAGCGAGATGCCCAAACAGCGAGATGCTAGTCCTGCGCCGCGTGCTATCCACCCAAATTGACCTGACTGGCAGGACATGAGAAGATGTTCGACGTCATGCGTTGCCGCAAAATCCCTTCCTTACTCGTTTTTTCCCTTGCCCTAACCGCCGTTGTTCATGCCCAACAATCGAGTACCGGGGGCCAGGCAGGCGTTGCCACCACGATGAGCAACAAGCCCATTACTTCCCGAAGTGGCGGAACCGCGACCGTCACTCTCTCCGTGCTCAACGAGAAGATGGCTCCTCTCGATCGTCAGGCGATAGTAAAGGTCCAGGAAGAAAACACAAAAACTCCTACTGTACAGCCAACCGCTGAAAATTCCGAAGCCAGTTTCGACTTGGGATTGGGAAAATACGATTTTGAAGTAAGTGCAATGGGGTATCTTACAGGACGGAAAGAAGTTCAGGTTGCCAGTATCCTCCAACCGGTTCCAGTGAAAATTACTCTTCTGCGGGATCCGGACGCGCTCGATCTGGACGCGGGCATTGCTTCCGTAACTGGAAAAGCAAATAAGGAAGCCAAGCGCGCCGCTTCCGATCTGAACTCTGGAAGAGTCAAGGAAGCACAGAAGCATTTGGATTCTGCTTATAAGGAAGCGCCAACAAATGCGGAGGTTAATTTTCTTCTTGGTTTTCTTTACACCCAGTTGAACGACCTCGACCATGCTCAAACTTATTTGAGCAAGGCTACAACTCTCGATCCACATAACGTTCAGGCATTGGCTTTGCTGGGCCGGCTGCAACTCGCCCGGCACGACTATGCTGGAGCCAAAACGACATTGGAGCAAGCTGTTGCCACCGACCCTGAGAATGTCCCCGCCCACAGTTTTCTGGCCAATGCCTACCTAAATCTAAGGGATTTCAAGAACGCTCTAGCTCAGGCGGAGCTCGCGGTTGAAAAAAGCAAGAGCAACGCCAGCGCCGCCGAGATTGTCCGGGGCGAGGCCCTCGCAGATATGGGACGCAACGATGAGGCGATTCAGGCGCTCAAGGCTTACTTGCAAGCCGCCCCAGACACCACATCAGCGCCTCCGGTTCAGCAGTTGATTGCCACCATTGAAGCGCGTGGTCCTACGACGTCTCCGGGCTCAGCCCAGCCGGCAAAGCAGTAGAATTCCTCTCTCAAATTTAAGTCTTTGTGCGTGTGGCGGAACAACCTCGGTGCCCATATCGGGAAGCTGCCTAGGCCACGTTTCCCGCTTGCAGGATATTAAATTGACGGGGCTACCCTAGCGTGATAACGTTTTGGGCCTTATGGACCGCTGTACTGAGATTCTGTCCATCCTCTGCCTGTTTTTCACAATAACTCCGGTTGCGCATGGTCAAATGGGAAATCCCGGACAACCGGCTGCCCCGGGCTCTGCCACTGGCAGGGCAACGATGGACAGCAACGTCCCCATGCATGGCAGCCCCGGCGGCGCAAGCGTGGTAGTGTCAGTGTTCGCCGAAAAGGACGAGAAGCACATCCCTCTGGACCGCCAGGCGGTCATAAAGTTCTACGACGAGACGAGAAAGAGTACCACTTGGCAAACGACTATCTCGGATACATCCGAGGCCACCTTTGTAGATCTTGCCTTCGGTAAGTACGAGATCGAAGTGAGCGCGGTAGGGTATGTGTCCGGTCACAGCGAAGCCGACATCATCAACTTATTTACTCCCACCAAAGTAAAGGTGGTTCTTCATCCGGATCCGGCTGCAACTGACTTGGATGCCGCTAACGCTCCCTTGCCGGCCAAGGCCAACAAAGAAGTCAGGCACGCTATTTCCTATCTCAAATCCGGGAACCTTCCGGGAGCGGAGAAGCAGTTGGACGCAGCGTATAAGCTGGCGCCCGACAATGCTCAGGTGAATTTTCTTCTTGGCTACTTGTATCTACAAAAGAAAGATCTGGACGGAGCCCAAACTTCGTTGATTAAAGCGACCACACTCGATCCGCACGGATCTCAGGCTCTGGATTTGCTCGGGCGCGTCTACCTTGTACGACGAGACTATGGCCAGGCCCAGAAAATATTGGAACAGGCAACCGCCGCGGATCCTGAAGACTGGATGGCACATAATCTTCTGTCAGATGCCTACCTGAATCAACAAAGCTTCGACAAGGCTTTAACCGAATCCGATCTCGCTCTCGAACGCGGCAGAAGGAAAGGCGCCTACGCCCCGCAGATTGTCAAAGGGGAGGCTCTGGCTGATCTTGGTCGCAACCTGGAGGCGATCCAGGAGCTTAAATCATATTTGCAGCATGAACCCAACAGCGCATCGTTGCCGCGCGTCCGGGACTTGATTCTCATGCTTGAGCATCGTGATTCCAATGCGTCGGCGATTACTGCCGAGCCCGTTATCCAGCCAAAAGCAGGGGAAGAGGACGTTTTGCTCGCTGCAACGGCATCGAGCTTAACAGCTCAGAATTGGGCACCCCCCGGAATAGATGACGCTCAACCCGTGGTCGCCGCTGGTGTGGCTTGTCCTTACCAGGAGGTAATTGAAAAATCGGGCGATCGGGTGAAAGAACTCGTGGATAATGTCGCTCGGTTTTCTGCAATCGAGGATTTGCTGCATCAAAGGCTCGATGCCGCTGGTAATCCTACCAGCAAAGAAGAGATAAAATTCGATTACGTCGCCTCGATTTCTGAACAGCGCACCGGAATCTTGGCGGTTGATGAACTTCGCAGCGGCCACTATGGCCCCGCCGAGCTTCCTGACCAGATCGTAACCAATGGATTTCCGGCATTAGCGTTGGTGTTTCATCCTGACATGCGAGACAACTTCGAAATGAAATGCGAAGGACTGGGAAGCTTGCATGGACAGGCCACATGGCTGATCCATTTCCGCCAGCGCCAGGATCGCCCCAAGCATATACAGGACTACATCGTTCAGAACGAAATATATTCGGTAGATCTCAAGGGACGCGCATGGGTTAGTGCGGACAACTTCCAGATTCTTCGCATCGAGTCAGAATTGATCAATCCGATTCCGCAGATCAAGTTGCTCGCCGAGCACCAGATCACTGAATACGGCCCGGTAACGTTTCCCAGGAAACAAGCGGAACTTTGGCTGCCCAAGAGCGCGGAGGTATATCTATATTTCGGGCGCCAGCGTTACTATCGGCGTCACACCTTTGACCATTTCATGCTGTTCTCGGTCGACAGTTCCGACAAAACTCCTAAACTCAGTAGTGTGCATGGTCCGGGCTCGCTTTCTCGAAGAAAACGTAAACGATGGCACGCCTAGGTTTTGACTTTATCGCCAATCGCGCTCTAATAAGAGAACGGCAGCGAGAACTGCGGAGCTAAACCGATCACGCGCTGACCCGGGATCCAATCTTCTCTCCACTGACCACGCGCCGAATGTTGCCGTGTTGATTCAGATTGAAAACAATAATCGGGAGATTATTGTCCTTGCACAAGCTGATTGCGGTTGAATCCATCACCTTCAGCCCCAGCCGTAAGACATCCATGTAGGTGATGTCCGTGAACTTCTTGGCGTCCTTCACTTTTACGGGATCGGCATCGTAGATGCCATCCACCTTTGTGGCTTTCAGAATTGCATCCGCTTTAATTTCCATCGCGCGCAGCGATGCTGCAGTGTCGGTTGAGAAATAAGGATTGCCGGTCCCCCCGGCAAAGATCACCACACGCCCCTTCTCCAGATGACGAATAGCCCGCCGCCGGATGAACGGCTCCGCCACTTGATTCATCTCGATCGCGGTCTGCACCCGGGTATAAACTTTCTGCTTTTCCAGCGCATCCTGCAAAGCCAGCGCATTGATCACCGTGGCCAGCATGCCCATGTGATCCGCCGAAACACGATCCATATCTCGAGCCTGATCCGCCACGCCGCGGAAGAAATTACCACCACCCACCACAATGGCGAGTTGGACTCCGAGCTTATGCACATCGGCCAGTTCGGCCGCGACCTCGTGAATACGCGCCGTATCCACTCCGAAGCCCTGATTCGCAGCCAGAGCTTCCCCGGAAATTTTGAGCAGAACGCGTTTGAACGGAGGAGGGGTAGGGGATGTCATGTGATTTTTGGCCCAAAAAAAGAGCGCCCATTGGGCGCTCTGAGTTACTCGGTTTTCTGTTCTGTAGGTTTGGTGATCGCGATAGTCTCGCCCGCATCGCCAACCTTAAAGCGCGCGAAGCGCCGCACGCTGATGTTCTCGCCCAGCTTGCCGATCTTCGCCGCAATCAGCTGCGCGATCGAGACAGTCTGGTCCTTGATGAAAGGCTGCTCCAGCAAGCAAACTTCCTCGTAGAACTTTTCCATCTTTCCCGCCACCATCTTCTCCGCAATGTTCTGCGGCTTGCCGGAAGCGACAGCCTGCGCGATATAGATTTCCTTCTCGCGATCGAAATCCGCTTTGGTCACATCTTCCTTGCGTACAAATTTCGGATCGCTCGCGGCGATGTGCATGGCGATGTCGTGGACGAGTTCTTTGAAGTCCTCGGTACGCGCTACAAAATCGCTCTCGCAATTTACTTCGAGCAGCACGCCGATCTTTCCGCCGGCATGAATATAGCTGGTTACCGCGCCCTCACTGGTCACGCGCGTTGCCTTCTTGGCCGCCACCGAAACGCCCTTCTTGCGCAGGATTACGACCGCCTGCTCCATATCGCCCTTGGCTTCGGTCAGTGCCTGCTTGCAATCCATCATGGGAGCTCCGGTTTTCTCCCGGAGATCTTTCACTTGTGTTGCCGAAATGTTTGCCATAGTAGTGCTCATTGATTAACAGTCCTTATAAATTCTGCGTTCGTACCGAAGTTTCAAGGTTCTAAGACTCAAGGTGGAAACCTTGCATCTGCAAACCGCCTCAACAAACTTTGACCCGCGCCGGACGACCCGCGCGGGTCTGGAATCGAATGCCCGGTTTTTACTCGCAACTGGCCACTGACAACTGCTTTAAACCGTCTGACTCTCCACGTGCGGAATCTCAGCTTCAACTTCTTCGTTCGACACCGGCTTCTTCACCGTTCCCGGACCCAGCACTTCTTCCATGCTGATGTCTTCGCCGATGTCGGCCAAGTCGGAGGCTGCGGCCGCCGCTTGCTCGCGGATCTGAGCCTCAGCCGCGGCATCTTCCGCCTGCTGCGCCTGACGTGCCTGCGCTTGTTCCGTAGCCGCTGTCATATCCGCGATCTGTTTGTCGCTCATCAGCTGAGCGCCCTCGGCAATCGACTCCGAAATCTTCGAAGTAAACAGCCGGATCGCGCGCAATGCATCGTCGTTGCCCGGAATTACGTAATCCACTTCCGTCGGATCGCAGTTGGTATCGACCACCGCAACCACCGGAATGCCCAGCTTGCGCGCCTCGCGCACCGCAATCTGCTCTTTGTTCGAATCGATCACGAAGATCGCATCCGGCAACCGGCTCATGTTCTTGATGCCCGCCAGGTTGGCCTGCAAATGCTTGCGCTCGCGTTCAAGCTTGATGACTTCTTTCTTCGGCAGCAACTCGTAGCGGCCATCCGTGGCCATCTCATCGAGTTCCTTCAGTCGCTTCACCGACTTCTGTACCGTGACCCAATTCGTCAGCAGTCCGCCTAGCCAGCGCTGGTTAATGTAAAACCCGCCGCACTTGGTCGCCTCTTCGGCAATCGCATCCTGCGCCTGGCGCTTGGTGCCCACGAACAGCACAATTTTGCCGTCGGCCGCCAGTTCCTGTACGAATCGCGACGCTTCCTTGAACATCTTCAGCGTCTTCTGCAAATCGATAATGTAAATTCCATTGCGCTCTCCGAAGATGTATTCCTTCATCCTGGGATTCCAGCGCTTCGTCTGATGCCCAAAGTGAACTCCCGCTTCGAGCAACTCCTTCATGGTGATAGTAGCCAATGAACCTCCTTATTTAGTCTGCATCCTTTGCGTAACCGCCGCGCCGGATTGCCATTCCCTGCCCCGCGCCGCGAGGCACAGGAAGAATTGAACACCCTGGAACCACTAACAACTTCTACCCGTTGAAAAATGTTTGTCATTCCGAGCGCAGCGAGGAACCATGGCTCCTCGCTCGCAACTCGCAACTATCTCTTCGAGAACTGGAACCGCTTGCGGGCGCCCTTCTGCCCATACTTCTTGCGTTCCTTGCCGCGCGGATCACGAGTCACCATGCCCTCGGCCTTCAGCTTACCGCGCAGTTCGGCGTTAAATTCCATTAACGCGCGCGCAATGCCCAGCTTGACTGCATCGGCCTGGCCACGCACTCCGCCGCCCAGCACACTGGCAACAATGTTGAAGGCTGCACCGGTGTCCGTGGTCGCGAGCGGAGACTTAGCCGCCGAACGCTGCGCCGGGGTCACAAAGTACTCCTCGAACTCGCGCCCATTTACCTTGAAATCGCCGCTGCCGGGGCGCAGATACACCCGCGCGATCGCCCGCTTCCGCCGTCCCGTTCCGTAATATTGCACTAACTCAGCCATTTAGCCTCTAGCTCCTAATCGCAATTGTCCCAATCTCGTTTGTCATCCTGAACGCAGCCACTCTTCAGGGCGGAGTGAAGAATCTCCCGCTGAACTACTGCCTACGCCCGTACTTCCAATTTAAAATCCTGCGGCTTCTGCGCCTCGTGCGGATGCTTGTCGCCGCGATACACATTCAACTTCGAGAGCATATGCGCCGCCAGCTTATTCTTCGGCAACATGCGCCGCACCGCATCTTCGACAATCAGCTCCGGCTTGCGCGCCAAACGCTTACGGTAGTCTTCCGTACGCAGGCCGCCCGGATAGCCGGTGTAGTGGTGATACTGCTTCTGCTCGGACTTCACCCCTGTCGTCTTCACCTTCTCCGCATTGATCACGATCACGTGATCGCCCGTGTCGAGAAAGGGTGTGTACTGCGGATTTTCTTTGCCCATGAGGATGCGCGCCACTTGCGAAGCCATCCGCCCGAGCGTCTGTCCATTCGCATCCACGACGTACCACTTGCGCACGATTTCCCCCGCTTTGGGGAAATAGGTTGACATCGGAACTCTCCCAGATTGAAAAAATAGCGAAACGCGATTGAGTATTTCGAAAGAAGACCGCTCGTTGATTCTCCGGCGAGGACGCCAGACCATCAGGCGGGCAACCGCGAGACTTCCCAAAGCTTTAAAGATACCGGACCGCGCAAGGAATTGTCAACGACGAGTTAATTAAGCAACTGTTTACGTAAGGGACAGCCGCCCTCGGCTAGCTTGTCCTAAGCGAAGCTCGGGTAGACAACTTCTGAATTCAACTAAAGTAAAACCCAAGGGTGCCCCATTTCTCGCGTCTTTTGCGAGAATTGGGCGCGAACTAACGTTTGTATTACCGAGACCCCCTAGCTGGCCGAATCTCGTTCTTCCACGACGACCGACCGCCCTTATTCATACGCCAGCGCATCAATCGGATCCTTCTGCGCCGCCTTAAAAGCCGGGTAAAGCGCTCCCAGGATCGATCCAGTCAGCGCAATCACCGTAGCCCGCACCACCCATCCCGCGCTCCAGAAAAGCCGCTGCGTGGGCAACTCCACCAGGATGACGTGCCGCGCCACCAAACTGACAATCGTGCCCACCACAATCCCCACCACCGCCAGCAGCACGGTCTCCCGCAAAATCACGTTCACAATGTAAAGCTTCGACGCGCCCAATGACTTCAAAATACCAATCTCTCGCGTTCGCTCCATCACCGCCGTATACATCGACTGGAAAATCACAATGAATCCAATGATCATGGCAATCGCCACCACAATGCGAATGGCCGTGGCAAACCCCGGCAAACTCTCCGGCGTCATCATCGATAGATATTCCTGCATCGAGCGCACGGAATAATCCTGCATGCCCGGAACCTGCTTGATTTCGTTGATGACCGGTTCCACATTCTCAGGAGTATCTACTTTGATATAAAACACCGACGCGTGATCCGGCGTACCAATCAGATCCTGCATGGTCGAGAGCGGCAAAAATTTGCGTGCTCCTTTTCCATGCTCCACAATCCCACTGATACGAAACTTGTGGTTAAGGATATCGATCGAGTCTCCCGCTTGCAGGTGTTTCGAGCCGGAAAAGTAATCGTCCACGATTACGTCATAAGGCCCTTGAAACGGCCCGCCCGAAAGAAAATGAAACAGCGGGGGGATACTGTTATAGCTGTTAATGTCGATGCCGTAGATAATTTCGAGCGTAGGTTTGGTGGTCAGCTCCCAGATCACTGGCGAGGCGACCATTACGTGCGGCAACTTCCGGAGCACATCGCCAACCTTCACCGGCATCGGCGCGCCCGTGACCCCGACCAGATTCGATGACCCCGGAGGCTGCACCATCACATCCGCGCCCACCCCCAACTGGCTCGCCTTCGATCCATTCAATTGCCCGTAAAAAAAGGCCACGATCAGCAGAATCAGGATCACTTCCAGCGCAACCGCGCTGATGCTGATCAGCGACCGCATCGGCCTCTGCACCAGATTTGCCACCACCATTTTATTGATCATGTTTGTTGATCGGAGCGCGTGCCCTCGTAGCTGGCAATTTACGATTTCCGGTTGACGACTGGCAATGGGAAATCAACAACCGCTTTGCCGCTACCGCTCACCCGGCGACATCACCGCGCTGGATTGTGGTTGCGGCCTATCCAGGTCCACCACCTCCGCCCCGGGTGGCTGCTGCAAGGCAAATTGATCGTCGCGCAACGCCTTATTGATTTCCAGCTTCAAGATGTTCAAGGTAATGTCGTACTCTTCCTGCGGCCGAAAGATTTCGATTCGTGACGGAAAATCAACTGCCTCGTATCCCTTATAGTCCGCGTACTTCGCGTCCGTGACCAGCGTAGCCTGCTGGTTGTAAATGAGTTGCTCGTGGGGTTGCAGGTCGGTGCGGCTGAACACGATTTTCCGCGACAGAAACCAGCCGTCCCCCTGCTTGCGAATCACGATCAGTTCGTAATCGTCCTGCAGCACCCGGTGCCCCTTGGCATCGTGCAGAATCTGGACATTGTTCTCCAGTATCGCGATTTCATTCGCCGGATCGATGGGCCGAATCAGAAGCGCGTCATAAATTTCCTGCGGGCGAATGCTTTCCATCGACTGGTTCGTATCGTGCGTCCGCACATCGTTGCGCCCAATCACAAACCGGTTCTTCGGCGGTATCCACAGCTTAAAGTTCTCGCCGTCGCTCACCATGTCAAAGGCCGTGGTCCGCACGATCGGCAGCAGGCCAATCATGTGCAGCATCGCCGGCTTACGCGCCAGCACATATCCGCGGATTTCTTTGTAATCGGTGACGTGCCCTTTTTTCGCGCCTCCCACCGACGTATCGATATCGACGGTTGCCTGCAGCGACTGGATGGTGCTGGCCTGCCGGTTGACAATGTCGATCAACTGCTCTTGCGTGGCCGCTTTCAGCGGCAATTTGGAATAGGTCTCCTCCACCGGCCGCGTGCGGAGCAGACATGCGGTCGCGGGCAGCAACAAGGAAATCAAAATCCCATTCCAAAAGCGCGAGCTACGTCTCATGCGGTCAGTGAGGCTCCCCAGAACATTTGAGTATATCGCGGGGCAAAGGGTGCAGGATTCGCACCCCGCAGAAATCTGCTCGTCGTACAGTTTGGGGCTCATTCGACTTATCATCCTGAGCGTAGGCGTTTTTCAAGCGAAGGCTCTCCCGCTTCGCTGGCCTACTGCGTAAGCCAAACTGCACCACTTGGGAAATGTCTAGTGACTAGGTCGCTGAGCAGCCTTGCAATCAGTGACTACTACTGATCGCCGAAGACCTTTTGATCCGTCCGCATCGGCTACACTAATTGTCGTGAGAAAGTTTCTCTCGTTGATTGTAATCGTTTTCCTCGCCGCAGCCGCCTGGCTGGCCTGGACGTTACTCACTCCGACTACACCCGTCGCGCAGACTTTCGTGATGCTGCATCCCGGATATTCCACGCGTCATATTGCCGCCGAACTGAAGAAGAACGGAATCATCCGCAGCGAGGACGCCTTCATCCTGTGGCATTACTTGCATCGCAGCCGTTCCCTCAAGGCAGGTGAATATCTTTTCGAGAAACCCGCAACTGCCATTGACGTGCAAAAGCGCCTGGCCCGCGGCGATGTCTATTTCCACACCGTCGTCGTTCCCGAAGGCTTCACCATGTTCGATATCGCCCGCGCGGTGGAAGCCGCGGGCCTCGGCCCGGCACAGGATTTCATAAAAGTGGCGCAGTCGGATACTTCGCTCATCAGTGACATTGCGCCTTCAGCCCAATCTCTTGAGGGTTATCTCTTTCCCGACACTTATGAATTCAGCAGAATGATGAGTATGGAAGCAATGGCGACGGCAATGGTGTGCCAATTTCGCTCGGTGGCGCAAGAGATCGGACTGCTCAAGCTCGCAACAAACCAAGCGGCACAACATTCTGCCAGCGAACCCACCAAATCGGGGCACATCTGCGTGACGATAACCTCAAATCTGAACATTCCAGACTCAGGCGCGCCCCCCAACGACCTTGAACGTACGGTCACCATGGCCTCGATCATCGAGAAAGAAACCGCCGTCCCAGACGAACGCCCGCTGGTCGCCAGCGTCTACTACAACCGCCTGCAGAATAAAATCGCGCTCGACGCCGACCCTAGCATTATTTACGCCGAACTCCTCGCCGGAACCTACACCGGAGCCCTGCATCACGAGGACATGCAGTTCAATTCGCCTTACAACACCTACGCCCACACCGGACTTCCGCCCGGCCCCATCGCCAATCCGGGCAAGAGCGCCCTCGAAGCCGCCATGCATCCCGCGCAATCCGACTACTATTATTTCGTCGCCGATGCCGCAGGTCACCACCGCTTCGCCAAGACCATCGAGGAGCACAATCAGAACGTAGCTGCCTACCGCCGCGCCATGCTCGGAAAATAGACCCGGAAAACAGCACCCGGTAGTACAATTCTCACCTTCAGCGCGCTCCACCCCGGCCAACGATCCTGCTGCACTGGAGGCCCCATGGTAAACTCGCCGACCCTGACCGCGCCCCTGGCCCCGCCAGCGCCAATCGCCTCCTTCGGCGCGCCGTCCACTCGCCTCACTTCTCTCGATTTGTTCCGCGGCATCACCATGGCTGCAATGGTCCTGGTTAACAATCCGGGAAACGACCACCCCTATTGGCCCCTGGATCATGCCGCGTGGAACGGCTGGACTCCAACTGATCTCATCTTCCCGTTCTTCCTCTTCATCGTCGGAGTCTCGCTGGTGTTCTCCTCCGAATCCAGACTCGGTAAGGGTGCTTCGAGAACCGCGCTTGTGCTCCACGCCTTTCGCCGCGGAATCATGATCTTCGCCATTGGGCTAGCTCTGAACGCCACTACGGATTTGCTCTCATCCAGAGGGGTTCGCATTCCTGGTGTCCTTCAACGTATCGGTATTTGCTATTTTGTGGCGTCCATCCTTTACCTTTACGTGCGGCCGCGAACTCGGGCATGGATTGTGGCAGCCCTGCTGATCGGCTATTGGGCGCTGATGCGCTTCGTCCCCGTGCCGGGCTTGGGAGTTCCCGTCCGAGACATACCGTTCCTCGATCCTGACGCGAATCTGGGCGCGTATTTGGATCGCAGGTTCTTGATTCATCTCTGGGGAACGAGTAGCCGTCTCTATGAGATCACCCGCGACCCGGAGGGACTCTTGAGTACGCTACCCGCAATTGCGACCGCGCTGCTCGGAGTTTTCACCGGAGAATGGCTGCGATCCAAACTCAGCCTACAGCGCAAGGCCCTCGGCCTGCTGATCTTCGGCGTGGCTGGCCTGATTCTCGGCGAAGCCTGGGGGATTTGGTTCCCTATCAACAAAAAACTCTGGACCAGTTCCTATGTCCTGTTCACCGCCGGATTCGCCCTGGTTTGCCTGGCCCTCTGCTATTGGGCCACCGATATCAAACGCTGGCGCGGAACCTGGACCAGGCCTTTCCTCATCTTCGGAAGAAATGCGATCACCGCCTACACCATTGCCTGGCTCTTCGAGGTAATCCTCTACGCTTTCAACACACGGGTAAACGGTCAGCTGGTGAACGCACATCAGTACATCTATCAGCATCTCTTTGCCCCGTTCGGAAGTCCAAGCTTCAGCTCGCTCCTGTTCGCTTTAGCCTTCGTCCTGCTATGCCTGTTCCCTATTTGGCTATTGGATCGCAAAAAGATATTCCTGAAGATTTGAAGCTGGATCACATGGGAACAAAATGAACCCATGTAGGGACCGCCGCCATCGGCTGTCCAGCGAGCGCAGCGAGCACCCGCGAAATACAGCAATAAGAATTAAAGTAGGTCGTCCTACAAAACGGAAATCCCCGGCAGAAATAAGCGCAGCCGCTAGCGAGCCCGCCCCTCCATCCACCCTTGCAGAATCAAAACCGCCGCCATCCGGTCCACCGCCTTGGCCCGCTTCTCAATCGACAACTCCGTCTCCCTTAATAACCGGTTCGCTTCCGCGGAAGTCAGCCGCTCATCCCAAAGATGTACCGGAAGCCGAAACCGCTTCCGTAATTCCTCCGCAAACAGCAGCATCTTGTCCGATTGCGTTCCCTCGGCTCCACTCATTCGCAGTGGTAGACCTACCACGATCTCCTTCACTTGATATTCCCGAATGACCCGCTCCAACGCCGCCAGATCGGTCCGCTTATTCTGTCGCTGAAGCGTCTCCAAACCCTGCGCCGTAATTCCCAGAGGATCGGACACAGCAATCCCGATCCGTCTGGAGCCTACATCCAGACCGAGGACCCGTCCTATCCGCCGATGCGGCGCCGCTAAACGTTCCGGCAGAGATGCATCGCCCTTAGGGTTGTCCAAATGACTTTCCGGCCTCAAAGCTCACCGCATGATTATATAGTTGGCCCGCACTCGCTGATTTGCATGAAATTGCTTCAGCAATGGACGCATCTGTCAGCCGTAACAAATATTCAGTGCGCGGGAGTTCTGATTCATTGACTTTGTCCGCCCTCCGTCCCTAAGATGGCTCACGTGATTTCCAGTGACTGGCGTTGCGCATTGCTCCCTTACGGACTTCACCCGTCGGATAAGAAATGATCGGCCAGAACATCTCTCACTACAGAGTGATCGAAAAGCTCGGCGGTGGTGGGATGGGCGTTGTCTACAAAGCCGAAGACACGCGTCTCAAGCGCTTCGTAGCCTTGAAGTTCCTTCCTGAGGATGTCACCCGCGACCCCGCCGCGCTTAGCCGCTTCCGGCGCGAGGCGCAGGCGGCCTCGGCCCTGAACCATCCTAATATCTGCACCATTTATGACATTGGCGAAGAGGGCGATCAGGCTTTCATCGTCATGGAGTATCTCGACGGCGAGACCCTAAAGCATCTCATCGACAACCGCCCGCTCGAGATGGAGCGGCTGCTCTCAATCGCAATTGACGTCGCTGACGCGCTCGATGCGGCGCACGCCAAGGGCATCGTACATCGCGACATCAAGCCGGCGAATATTTTTGTAACGCTGCGCGGGACGGCGAAGATCCTCGATTTTGGATTGGCCAAGGTAACCCAGGAAACCAGCCGCGCCCTCGACCCAAGCGAGGCGACCCGCACGGAAGGGGAAAATTCGCAGCACCTGACGAGCCCGGGATCGGCTCTGGGCACGGTGGCCTATATGTCGCCCGAACAGGTGCGCGGCAAAGTCCTCGATTCGCGCACCGACTTGTTTTCTTTTGGAATCGTGCTCTACGAGATGGCGACGGGAACGATCCCTTTTCGCGGGGAAACCTCGGGCGTGATTTTCGACGAGATATTGAACCGCGCGCCGGTGGCGCCCATCCGGCTGAACTCAAAGCTGCCTCCGAAGCTCGAGGATGTGATCAACCGGGCGCTCGAGAAGGACCGCGATCTCCGCTATCAGCACGCGGTCGATATAAAGTCGGAACTGCTTCGCCTGAAACGCGACCTTGATTCCGGTCGAGGCCCATCGCTTGGTTCGTCTGAATCGTCCAGAATCGAAACGCAAAATCCTATTCCCGTCACGCCGTCTCATTCCTCCCACAAAACCAGCGGATCGGCGCGCGTGGTCGCAGCCGGATCGCCAAGCCATGTACAAGCGGCCACCGCAACTCCAGCCACGAGCTCTTGGCTGAAGTGGACAATTCCCCTGGTGGTCGTCCTCGTGCTCGCCGCGGTCGGTGGTACGTTTTATTTTCGCAATCGCACCGCCGTTCAGCTCACCGATAAAGATCAGCTCATCCTCGCCGACTTCACCAATCAAACTGGCGATGCCGTCTTCGATTCCACGCTCAAAGAAGCATTAGCCATTCAGCTCGAACAATCGCCGATTCTGCAATTGGTGAGCGATTCCGAACTGCACAGCAACCTGCAATATCTCGGCCAATCGAAAGATCAGAGGATCACGCCCGAACTGGCCCAGCAACTCGGCCAGCGCCTCGGCGTGAAAGCCTATCTCGCCGGAACCATCGCCAGCCTGGGAACGTCGTATGTGATCTCGATCAACGCCGTGAACGTGGCGACCGGCGAAGTATTCGCGCGCGAACAGGAAACCGCGCCCGACAAAACCGCGGTGCTGCAAGCGGTCTCCAAGGCAGCCACGGCGATGCGAGTGCGGCTGGGCGAGTCCATGGCTTCCATTCAGAAACTGACTACGCCCTACACCAACGTGACTACCGCCAATCTGCAGGCATTTCACGCCTTCTCGCTGGGCGAGGACGAGCACCGCATGGGTCGTGATTTCCCGCAGGCCCAGTCGTTCTATCAGCAGGCCATTCAACTCGATCCCAACTTCGCCATGGCCTATGCCCGGCTCGGCGTAACCTATTCCACTCAGGGAGCCCTTGGAAAGGCTTCGGAGTCTTTGAAGAAGGCATACGACTTGCGCGAGCATGTGACCGAACGCGAGCGCATGTACATCGAATCGTCTTACGCGAGCTTCGAATTCGATCTTCCCAAGGCGCTGGAGTCGTACAAGTTGTTTGCGGCTACCTATCCGCGCGACGCCGCCGCCTGGAACAATATGGCGGTCGTTTATGCGGAGACGGGCGATTTCGAGCAGGCCGCCGCCGGCTTCGAGAAAACCTGGGAGATTGCCAACTGGGATACCGTCGCCGCCCTGAACGCCGCGAGCTCCCTGATGGAGCTGAATCGGTTGCCCGAAGCTGATCGCTACATGAAAATAGCGCTCGCACACGGCGCAGAGAACAGCGTCAGCTATCGCGCCAATGTGGTGACGTACGATTTTCTTTCCGGCAACCCCGATTGGCAGACTTCCCTGCAGTGGGCGGCGAGCCGTCCCAATGGCTTCCTGGTCGATGCCGGGGTCGCCAGCGGGAATTTTTACCTGGGCCGAATGCACGAAGCCGATCAGTTGTGGGAGCAGGCGGCCAAAAAAGCGGAACAGCAGCATCTCTCCGACAGCGCCGGCGGACTTTATGCTGTCAAGGCCGTGCACGACGCGCTGGTTTCCAACTGCGCGGCAGCACGCGATGCCGCTCACAAAGGGATGGCTCTTGATCAATCCCTTGCGACCCTGCCCGACGCGACCCTGGCGCTCGCTCTGTGTGGCGAGTCCGGTCCCGCGCTCAAGGAAATCGAACACGCCGCCGCCAATGCCCCAACCAGCACGCTCTATAACGATATCTATCTGCCCGAGGTGAAAGCAGCTGCGGCTCTGCTTGAACACCATCCCGATCAGGTCGCCGGCTTGTTAAGTCCAGCCAGCCCTTATTTGCTGGTGTCGAAAGTGCCGCATCTCGCCGGGCGCGCCTCGTTGGAAATGAAAAATCCCCAGCAGGCCGTTACCGATTTTGAGCCCGGGCTTCGTTATCGTGCCCTCGTTTTGTCGGAAGGTCCCGGCAGTGGCCAGGCCCCCGATTATCCCCTGTGCTTGCTTGGCACAGCTCGCGCCCAGGCCCAATTTGACAAGACCGCAGCCGCCAAAAGCTACCAGCAAGCGCTTGACATCTGGAAAAACGCCGACGGGGACTTCATCCCCGCGCAGGAAGCCCGACGCGAACTGGCAGCGCTCAGCACTCAAGCGAAAAACTGATTCTGGTCGTCTCATATTGAGTCGTTCGCCCTGCCTTGCTTTCAGTCCCATTTCGGGATACCATCTTTTGTAGTCGTTGCAAGGTTCTGCCCTCACTAGCCCTCAACCTGCCCGGGTGATATTTATGAATGGTGATCTAAATTTCCACATCGGTGATAAGGTCGTATATCCCAACCACGGCGTTGGCGTAATCGAACAAATCAGCAGCCGTTCCGTTGGCGCCACAGTGGAAAAGTTTTATCTTCTTAATATCAAAGCCAGCAGCCTCAAAGTAATGATCCCCTGTAACAATGTGGGGAGCGTAGGCATACGGCGCGTGGTCCGTAATGGTGAGGTCCAAAAGATCCTCGATTTCCTCTCGGTGGCTGACGACCTCAGCACCGCCGACTGGAAAGAACGCTTCAAAGACAACTCCGACCGCATGCGCACTGGCTCGCTCCTCGAAGTTGCCTCCGTTCTCAAAAGCCTGATCGCCCTCCACCAGGCCAAGCCCTTGTCTTTCCGCGAAAAGAAAATGCTGGAGCGCGCCCGCTACCTTCTGGTGAGCGAGATTGCCATGTCCCGCAGCTGCGAAGAAGCCAAGATCGAGGAACTCCTGACTCTGGCTCTGGCCAAATGCAACCTGCGCTTTCCCGACGCCTCCGAATTTCAGGCCTGAGCTTTTCCCGGCGCCCTGCCCTCTTAAAACTGCGCGCTGCTCTAAATTCCTCTCAAGCTGAGCCTGGCCGACGGGCTGTACTCGTTGCATACAGGGTTCTAGGGATATTTCACGGGATTTGCATAATGTAGAATTTCGGAACTTCAGCCTCGTTGCGCGAAGCTTAGCTCTCTATGCACGATCCAACTACTGCGGCTACCCGCAAACTCGTTGTCGGGAGCACGATAACGGCCGTGGCGTTGGCGGCAGGAGTACTCGTTCTCGTTCCTTCGGCAGTCGGCAGCATGTTCTCCTCGCGTTTCCTGCCTCACGCCTACTGCTACCTTTATGACACCAGGTTGATCGCCCTCCACGTCGGCAGCGACGCCATCATCTGGCTCTCTTACGTCGCCATCTCTTGCACTCTGGTTTATCTCGTCTGGAGGACCCGCCGCGAGATCCCCTTCAGTTGGATGTTTCTGGCTTTCGGTCTGTTCATCGTGGCCTGTGGCTTCACTCACTTTATGGAGGTCGTCGTCCTCTGGAAACCGCTCTACTGGCTCGCCGGCGACATCAAACTGCTCACCGCTCTAGCCTCCGTGGTCACTGCCATCGCCCTTCCCGGATTGATTCCCGAAGTTCACCAGATGATCGCCACTGCGCATCTGTCGGAAGATCGCCGGAAGCGGCTCGAACTGGCCAACGGCAATCTCATTCAGCTCTCCAAGCGCGTACTCAATGTGCAGGACGGGGAACGCCGCCGCATCGCCCGTGAACTTCACGATGGCGTCGGTCAATATCTCGCCGCAATAAAGATGTCCAGCGAAGTCGCCATGGAGCAATTCCGCCAGGGCAAGGGCAACGGAACCGAAGCCCTAAGCGAATCCCTCACCCTCATCGACAGTTGTACCGCTGAAGTCCGCACCCTGTCCCATCTACTGCACCCTCCGCTTCTCGAAGAAATGGGATTAGCGTCCGCCATGTCCTGGTATCTCGAAGGTTTCACTCAACGCAGCGGCATCCAGGTCGAGCTCGACATGGCGCCGCAACCCGACCGCCTGCCTCAACCCTTGGAACTCGCCCTCTTCCGCGTCGTGCAGGAAAGCCTCACCAATATTCATCGCCACTCTGGAAGTAAGCTGGCAAAGATTGCCCTCCGCATCGAAAACGGCAACGCTCTGCTCACCATCGAAGACCAGGGAAAAGGCATATCCAACGGCAACGGTCATTCCGCAAAAGATGGTGTCGGCATCGCCAGCATGCGCGAACGGGTTCGCGAACTCGGCGGCCAGTTCCACCTCACCTCCACTCCGTCCGGTACTACGGTCCAAGCCGTCATCCCCCTGCAACAGGAGGCGCAGTGGCCAACCGTATCCTCGTCGTAGACGACCACGATGTCGTCCGCCACGGAGTCCTCCTCATCCTTCGCGCCCATCCCGAGTGGGAAATTGTCGGCGAAGCCGGCGACGGCTTCGAAGCCATCGCGAAAACTCAAGCCCTCGATCCCGATCTCGTCATCCTCGACATCAGCATGCCCCGCAAGGACGGCCTCGAAGTCCTCACCGAACTCGTCCAGATGAAAACCCGTGCTCGCATCATCGTCCTCACCATGCACGAATCCAAAGAACTCGCCGAAGCCCTGCAAACCGCCGGAGCCTCTGGCTACGTCGTCAAAACCCAGGCCGCCCGCGACCTCGTCCGCGCCGTCCAGGAAATCTTCAACGGCAATAAATTCTTCCCCATCGCATCTACCCCCGCTGCAAAACCCGAACCCTCCCAACACCCCAAGAAATCCTCAGCCATTCAAGTCCGCCACTAACCTCAGCCTTCGCTCGCCGATGTTCCAGTCTCCCCGTGTCAAAGGCTGCCCCCACCCTTGCGCGCCTTTTGCGCAAGGGTGGGAAAGGAAATGCCCGCGCAAGTTCCTGCCCGGCCAAAAAGATTCGATGGGTCTGGAATCCCAACTTGACAGGCTCAAAACTGCGGTAGTCATGTAATTCCAACGTGCGCGGGTGCACGTTTGAGGGCGTCGCCGAATGAAAGCTTTTGACTTGCCCGGCTGAACGCTCATAAGATAGCGCCTGCGACCCACGCACTCGCCCATGATCGGCCAGACAATTTCTCACTACCGGATTATGGAGAAGTTGGGCGGCGGCGGAATGGGCGTCGTCTACAAAGCTGAAGATCTGAAGCTGCGCCGCTTCGTTGCTCTTAAGTTCCTGCCGGATGACGTCGCCAAAGACCCGCAGGCCCTCAGCCGTTTCCAACGGGAAGCCCAGGCAGCCTCCGCCTTGAACCACCCCAACATCTGCACCATTTACGAGATCGACGAACAAAATGGCTTCGCTTTTATCGCCATGGAGTTTCTCGAAGGCCAAACTCTCAAGCATCGCATTGAAGGCCGCCCAGTCGATACGGAAACGCTGATCGGCTTGAGCATCGAGATCGCTGACGCCCTCGACGCCGCGCACGGCAAAGGCATCGTCCATCGTGATATCAAGCCCGCGAATATCTTCGTCACCAAGCGCGGGCAAGCCAAGCTGCTCGACTTCGGACTGGCAAAGGTCGCGCCCGCCGCCACCGAACACACCGCCACCGAAGCCACTCCGCAAACCCTGGTCACGAGCCCTGGGTCGACGATCGGAACGGTGGCCTACATGTCTCCCGAACAAGTGCGCGCCCAGGAACTGGACGCCCGCACTGACCTGTTTGCCTTCGGCGCGGTCATCTATGAGATGGCCACCGGGCATATGGCCTTCTCCGGTAGCAGTAGCGGCGTGATCTTCGAGGCCATTCTCAACCGAATGCCAGCGCCGGCTTCGAGCCTGAATCCCGCCATCCCCGCTAAGGTCGACGAGCTCATCACCAAATCGCTAGAGAAAGAACGCGACTTGCGCTACCAAACCGCCGCCGAGTTGCGCGGTGATCTGAAGCGCATCAAGCGTGATCTCGATACCTCGCGCGCCCGCGCCAGTTCCACCAGCATTCCCATCGTTCCAGATTCTGCAATAACTTCTCGTGCCACGATCCCGGTCGGCGCTGTCGCCCCCGCTAAGCGCAGCCCCTTGCCTCTGGTGGTCGTTTCTGTCATCGCATTGCTGATCGGTCTGGGAATCGGAGCATTCCTCCTGCAGAGGCCGGTTCCACCTACTTTCGCTGCTTACCATCCGCTGACTTTCCGTCGCGGCCTGGTGCTTTCCGCCCGCTTCGCGCCCGACGGAAAAACCGTAATCTACAGCGCCGCATGGGAGGGGAAGACTCTCGATCTTTTCAACACCCGCCCGGAAAGTCCCCAATCGCAGGAGATGGAACCGAAGGGAGCCGAGGTCTTGGCAATCTCTTCCTCCGGGGAAATGTTGTTGTCGTTGGACAGCAAGCCCCGGGACGCGTTCCTCTACTCGGGAACCCTGGCGCGCGTGCCCTTGGTAGGAGGCGCCCCGCGCGAAATTCTGGAAAACGTGGAATGGGCGGACTGGGCGCCGGATGGAAATTCCCTGGCCGTCGTCCACGAAGTGAACGGTCGTAAACGTCTGGAATTTCCTCTCGGAAAAGTCGTCTACGAAGCGGATGGCTGGATTGGCAACCTGCGCGTGTCTCCGAAAGGCGATCTGGTAGCCTTCATCGATCATCCCCAGCCCAGAGACGACGGTGGTTCCGTTGCCATGATCGACTCGGCGGGCAAAAAGACTGTGCTCTCCGAGGGATGGGACAGCATTCAGGGAGTGGCTTGGTCTCCCAAAGCCGATGAAATCTGGTTCAGCGCCACCAGAACCGGAGGCGACCGCTCTCTTTACGCCGTGGATCTTACCGGAAAGGTCCGCTTGCTGGCCCGCGTTCCCGGCGAACTCACCCTGTTGGACGTAAGCCGCGACGGCACCGTCCTCCTGACTCGCGGCAATGACCGCGCCGGCATGATCGGGCTGGCTCCCGGCGAAACCAAAGAGCGCGATTTATCCTGGCTGGATTGGTCCGTCCCCAGCACCCTTTCGCCCGACGGCCAGATGATCCTGTTTCAGGAAGCGGGCGAAGGTGGTGGCCCCAAGTACGCCATTTATTTTCGCAAGACCGATGGTTCCCCCGCCATCCGCCTCGGAGAAGGCAGTGGCATGTCGCTCTCTCCCGATGGCAAATGGGCGCTGGCGCGGCTAAACACAAACCCTGCTCCACTCATCATCTTGCCCACCGGCGTGGGCGAAATGCGGCCCGTGAAAGATGATGGTCTCAACCATACCGGCGCAGCCTGGCTGCCCGATGGCGACCACATCGTATTCTCCGGAATAGCCGCCGGTCATGGCCTGCGGCTCTATGTGGAATCTTTAAGCGACGGCAAGCCCAAGGCCATTAGCGGAGAAGGTGTGGGCCCGGGAGTCATTCTCTCGCCGCAAGGAGACCTTGTTGCCGACGTTGGCCCCGACCACAAAATATATCTCTTTCCCGTCGCAGGGGGAGAACCGAGGCCCTTGCCCGGAACCGGTACCACCGAAGTCCCCACCGGCTGGGCGCCAGACGGCCGTGAAGTATTTGTCCTCAGCCGCGGTCAGATTCCCGCTCAGGTCTTCCGCGTAGACATCGCCACCGGAAAGCGCGCCTTATGGAAATCCCTGGAACCCGCCGACTCCGCCGGCATCGACACCCTCGGCCGCGTCCTGCTCTCCCGAGATAACAAGTCCTACGTCTACAGCTACGTCCGCACTCTCTCCGACTTGTATCTGGTCGATGGCCTGAAGTAAAAACTGTCGTCTACTTCACCCGAACTCAGAAGCGCCCAAGCGCAACTGGAGCCCCCTCCTCAAATGCGTCCGAGAACTAGCAGAATGACAACCACCAACAGGACCAGTCCCAGACCACCGGTAGGAGCGTAACCCCATTCCCGACTATGAGACCACCGCGGCAGCGCTCCCAGAAGTGCCAAAATCAAAACCACGATCAGTACGGTTCCAAGCATCTTTTGCTCCTCTTTTATTTGCGATGAAAGAAAAAGCGCGGGCCGAAAAACAGCCCGCGCGCCCATTCGTCGATGATGGCTGGCGTTATAGCGTTACATTTAGCGTCACGTTCACTCCCGGATATGCCGGATTGCACAGGTAGTAGACTCCACCGATCTCCACTACATAAACATCCTGCGTGTAGAGCCAGTTGCTTGGCCACGGCGAGCCGAATCCAAACCAGTAGCCGCCGTATTGGAATCGGTGATTCTGGTAATCACCTTGGCTGACCCGGAAAGTATGCGCGCGCCCAAAGTTCGCCTTGTAACGGTCCGCCGGAATTCGGCCCGCCGCCGCATGCTGGTTCTGGTTCGCAGGCTTCGCTTGCGCGTGTTCCGGAGCCTTCGCTTCCTCTGGCTTGGTATTCTTTTTCGGCTGAGCGTTTTTCTCTTCTTGCTTGGCTGCTGCCGGCTTCTCTGGTTGCGCCTTCTTTTCTTCCTGGGCAGGCTTATCTTTTTCGTCGTTGTGCTGTTCCTGGGCATAAACTGCCCCCGTAAGACTCAAAGCCAATACTGAGGCGCCGATTAGCGTAAGTAGTTTCATTGTGTTGCCTCCATTGTCGATTCGTGATCTGCGATTCGTAATTCTGCGATTCATGATCTGCGATTGCTTACTGCAAGCTTCCCGTGGTTGCGTTCACCGGACTGCCGATGGCATCACCCGATACCAGAAGCTCTACTCTCCGATTTTGCTGGCGTCCGGCGGAGTCGTCATTCGAAGCCACTGGCAGCGTGTTGCCGAAGCCTTTGGCGCTCACTGAGTTTGTGGATACTCCTTCTTGCACCAGATAGTCGCGCACCGAGCCCGCGCGATTCTCAGACAAAGTCTGGTTCATCGCGTCGCCGCCCACATTATCCGTATAGCCACCAACCTCAATGTTGAGCCCCGGATAGGCGAGAAGAATGCCGGCAACTTTTGCCAGCTTTTCGCGCGCGCCCGACTTCAACGTATATTTCCCGGTGTCAAACAAAACGTCGGACATGCTCACGATCAACCCGCGTGCGCTGTCGCGAGTCTGAAGAATCGAATTCAACTGCTCGGACAATTTCGCCCGCATGGCCGCTTTATCCGTCTCGGCCTGTTGCGCACTTAACTGAGCCTGCTGCGCTGCCAGCCGCGATCGTTCCGCATCCGCTTGCGCCGCCGAAACCGCGCTCGCTGAGGCAGCCTGGTTGGCGGCCATGTCCGCTTGCGCCTTCGCGTTTGCAGCTTGTGCATCGGCAGCCTGATTCTGGGCCGTTGCCGCATCCGACTGTGCTTGGTCCCTCTGCCGATTCGCGGCATCCGCCTGCGCTTGCGAATTCGCCTGCGCAGCCGCGGAATCCTGTCGCTCATTGGCCAGCCGTACATCTTCCATCTTCTTCACCGCGACGGCACGCGCATCTTCCGCGGTCTGCACCGCGTCACGCGAAACCGCGATCAGCGCCTTTTTGTCGATGTGTTTGCTGGTAGCATAGCCATCGGCACGATTCATCAACTGAAGGGCGCGCTGGTAGCTGTCGGTCGCATAGGTTTCCGCGCTCTCCGACTGCGCGATTCGCAACGCATTCCGCGCTTCGAAGAACTCCAGCGGCAACCTGGCATTCAAAACCACCGGATCGAACTTGAAACCGGTAGGAATGTAGCCGCCGCGTTCCATCAACTCATATTTGGCATTCACCGCCTCGCTGGTTCCCTTGGTGCCTTCCCGGACCACATTCTCGAGCACCACCACATTGCTCGGCTGCCGCACCGCATAATAGGGCTCCGCAGTCACGATCATGGCGAAAGCTTGAAGATTCGATGTCACGTGCAGCTTGCTGCGCTCATCGCCGCCAATCAAAACCTCGCCCAGGTTCACCGCTCGGCCTTCCGGCGAAATCGCCCACAGAACATACGTTAGATATTCGTTGCCGAAAACCGTCGGCTTCTGCAGGTCGGCAAATTCCGCTTCAATCTCTACTGTTCCTTTGCGGCTGTTCACCTTGGCTTCGCCATTGGCCGATGCCATCAATGCCGTACCCGCGAAATCCAGCTTCGAACTTCCGCTGCGGTAACGGTAATTCACCGCTTGCACCGTTCGGCTGACGACGGTCACCCGGAACGTTGGTATTGAACTCGTCGGCTCCACTTGAACCGTAACTTGAGAATTCGTCTGCGCGATCGCTGGCAAACTCAGGGCGACCGCAGCTGCTAATAACCATTTTGTGTTCACACTGTCTCCTTGGCGGCAGTGATCTGCCGGCTAATGCTGTATCGACTTATTACGAATGAACTTCCGCTCACGAGCCGATGCGAACCCGCGATAGTGAATGAAACAAACCAAACACATTCAACAGCCAGAGCACGACAGCAATGACCACAACTCCATTCAAAATTGACTTGATGGACGACTGCATGGGGATGAAGCGATTCACCAGCCACAGAAGAACACCCACCACGATGAGAACTTCTACAAGCTGAATTAACGGCATACTCTTTGACCTCTCTTTTTTCTCACGAACCATTCCCTTCACCCGCCTGAGGTGCATTTCGATTTTCTGGAATCCTTAGGGTCGAATCGCGTTCTACCGCAGGTTTTGCGGCATTGCCACACGGAAACGGATGAAGAGTGTGAATCTGCTGAAGCAGCTTCTAAACAGACATCAGAAGATGATCAAGAATGACAGCTGGAAGCATTCGCGTCTGAGCAAGATAGCTCACTCGCAGAAATAAGGCTTTCGCCGCCGGACTTCGCCTCGTGGAAGAATCTAAGGATGTGGAACCACGTACCATTTATCAAAAAACGAGTCACACTGGTCGTTATTGAACAGTTTTATGGCGAACCTCGTAGCAATGTAGCAATGTATTGCCATGTACCCCTACCGGAAACAAGCCCTCGCGGTTCGTTGCCCTACTTGCGGTGCCATGGCTCGCGAAAAATGCGAGTCTAGTATCGGTCTCCCTCGGACCGAACCGCACGACCGGCGATTGGAGGCTTCCGACAAAGAACTACCCCGCTTACCGCTTCGAGGACTATACTTCCAACGATGAGCCCGACCGTAGTGCCGAAGAAAAACGGCGGATTCGACCCCAGCATTTTTCTCGCCACCATCGGCGCTGGCAGAAAGATTCTAATTGTCCCCAAAAAGCAGGCCATATTCTCTCAGGGCGATAGCGCAGACGCGGTCTTCTATGTCCAAAAGGGCAAGGTTCGCCTAATGGTTGTGTCCCAGATCGGCAAGGAAGCAACCATTGGCATTGTGAGTCAGGCAAACTTTTTCGGAGAAGGTGCATTAGCCGGACAGCTACTGCGTATGGGCTCCGCCGCCGCTATGACCGATTGCGAGATTCTTCGGGTGGAGAAGCGGACCATGATGGAAGCGCTTCACCGCGAGCCCGCGCTTTCTGAAATGTTTGTGGCTTATCTGTTGGCCCGCAATATTCGCTACGAAGAAGATCTGGTCGACCAACTCTTTAACTCCAGTGAAAAGCGCCTGGCCCGCGTCCTTCTGCTGCTCGCTCACTTCGGCAAGGATGGCATTCCCGAAACCGTAGTGCCTAAGATGAGCCAGGAGACGTTGGCAGAAATGGTCGGCACCACCCGTTCTCGCGTCAGCTTCTTCATGAACCGTTTCAGAAAGCTGGGTTTTATCGACTACGCTGGCGGCGCCGAAGGCGCTTTGCAGGTCCACAGCTCGCTGCTCAACGTGGTTCTACACGATTAAGACTGTACGAGTAAGACCTGCCCGATCAGATTCTAACGATTGAGCATTTCCAGATCTTCGGCTTTCGGAGGACCCGCCCTCGGCGGCTCCCATTCCATCGGCAATAAATGACGAGCCCGCGCTGGCGCAGTCACCGCGCTTTGCCGATGCCCGCATGACAGGCAGAGTGGCGCTCCCACCGACCTCAAATCTGTTTCCTTTGAGATCTCATTTTCGCGAACCCCAATCGAGCCCGCAATCACCGGCCCGGCACACGTGTCACAAGGATAAGCGGATAAGTGAAGATAATATTTTTGCATGGATCAACCCCGGCGGCGACGCATCTGTCACAGCTTAAGCCGGAGGATGACGCTCGTTCTGCTCAGTATCGCTCACATTTTCACTCTTGAAGGAGCTGTTCGTCGGGAGGGCTTTTCGTCCGCGAGTGAGCAATTGTGAGCAGACTCAAAGGAAACATCTGAGTTTACTAACCCACAGTGTTGTCTGGTCGCTTCGTAACATGACAATTTCTGGAAATCGCCGATACTGATAATGTGAAGGTGGAAGTGGAAGCGGAAACGCTAACGTTGCGGCATATCTTGTCCGTGCCCTGTCCCATGTGCCGGGCTAAAGTCAACCAGCAGTGCACGCTCACTACCGGACATCCATCCATCAAAACGCACCTCGTCCGCACCACCGCCGCCGCCAAGGTTCCCGCCCCGGAGAATTTCGGCCAGGTGTCTCTGCGAGTCATGAAGAAAGTCACCCGCCTCAGCTTTTCCTCCCTTTTCAAGCACAAGTAAACACCTCTACCAGGGATCCGGAGGCTGAGCTTCCTTCGTCACATGCGTTCGCCCATCACAGCGCTCGACGGCCGCTCACCAGGTTAATGACCAGCACGACTAACGCCACCACCAGCAACAAGTGGATCAAACCGCCGGCCACATGAAGACTGAAACCGAGAAGCCACAGAATCAGAAGCACCACAAAAATCGTCCAAAGCATAGTTATTCTCCCTCGATCATCTCTGCAACTCTTAAATTTGGAAGCCTTAAAATCCAGAGTCTTAAAATCATTTTGATTAAGCCGTTCCGAATGACTTTCCGCACTCCAGGCAACGTCGGCCGGATCGCGGGGTGATCAGCTTACAGAATGGGCACATCCGCTGCGAGACGGAGTCTTGAGGTGCCGGCCTAAAGTTGCGGGTCAGCCGCGAGCACGATTCGGCGATGCCGGCCAGTCTTCTGTAAAAACGATAACGAAACCGGCCAAAGGTCATCTCCCCACCCGCGCTTGCTCTGTCCTTTCGAGCTATCGCAAGCCAACCATGACAGGTTTGGACGCAGGGATGATGTATCGGATTGCTCACAATCGCCCCAGTCTTCCAGCGGCATCATACGGCGGCAAGAGTAAAGTGAGCAATTCAGATCAGCAACTAACTTCCGCATGGGCGATGATGCTTTAGAGACGAGTCCTTCTTCTCTCTCTTTCAGGTCCTCTGAAACTAAGTCAGCCATCTGAAGTTGTCTCCCCTTAGTTACCCAACTTAGTTCCACAACCCGAAAGGAATCATTCATGAAAAAAACAACATCGCTCCTATTAATGAGTTTGCTCGTCACCGCTGGAAGCTATGCCTTTGCCGGCTCAGACCGGGAAGATACCATCGATCGTATGCAGAAATCCGTGGAAGTTCTGCAATCGATCATGTCAACCCCCGACAAAGGCATTCCCGAAGAAGTATTGAACGGCGCCAAATGCATCGTTGTGGTGCCAAATTTATTGAAAGGCGGATTCATCTTCGGCGGCAAGCATGGCCGTGGCGTCGCCTCTTGCCGCACCCCTGAAGGCTGGAGCGCTCCCGCATTCGTCTCAGTCGGCGGAGGCAGCTGGGGATTGCAGATCGGCGTCGAAGGCGTCGACCTCGTCATGCTCGTCATGAACGACCGTGGCCTCCAGCATTTGCTCTCCACCAAGTTTGAGCTCACCGGCGAAGGCTCGGTCGCAGCAGGCCCAGTCGGCCGTCACACTTCCGCCGGAACCGACATATTGCTCAACACCGAAGTCCTTACCTACTCGCGCTCCAAAGGCATATTCGCCGGCCTGACCCTGGAAGGCGCCGTAATCGAGCAGGATAACGACTCAACGCGGGCCATCTACCGCCACCATATGATGTTCCGCACTATTCTTTCCGGAAAAGCTTCCACCCCCGCAAGCGCAGCCGCGTTTGTGAAAGCCGTCTCCGAAGCCAGCCATCAATCCCACGTAGCCGAAGCCAGGGAAGACGACAAACAATAGTTGTCGGATAGCCCCGCGTTTGAGGGCTCGCTGCATCAGCAACACAGTGGCTGCCCCACCCTTCGCGCTTCTCGAAGGGTGGGAAACGGCAATGCCCTGCGCAAGCGCGATCACCCTGCGCGATTCCGAAATCAAATCTCGCCCCAGTCCTCATTCACTGGGCGGGGTGGGCCAAGCGAACCCCCCGTTCACTCCCACTTTTTTTCCACCGCCTCCTTGTGACATCCAACCTTGCCCTCACCTTCAAACCGCGCGATCATGGCCGAAGAGGACGCACCGCGCAAAGCCGCATCGTGCGCGCTTTAACTCCATTATTCTCTAGACTTTAATATTTAAGATCTTTGACCTCAGGATTTTGCAGAGACACTCGCGCAAAACCCGCGCCCCGCAGGACTTTCAGAAAAAAGAGGGGGTGGGGGTACCCCATATTTTTAGTCACTCCTCGGCAGCAGCTCGAAGTTGCCGCTAATTTTATTTTAAGCAGAAATTCACAGGGCTATGACGGAGCATTCTAGCAGCAGGAGGCGGCTCGTAGTCCCCTTTCGAACTGCATCCCCATTTCCGAAATCCCACCCTTTCGTGCCCCACTGTTTCCGTTTGAACTGAGTCACCTCTAATTAGAATCGCACTGTAATTCAGGGTCACTTATGCGAATTCTGATTGCGGAAGATGACGCGGCGCTGGCCGGCTTTGTGCGCCAGGGCTTGCAGGGCGAGCACTACACGGTGGAGGTGGCGGAGGATGGCGAGCAGGCGCGCGCCATGGGCAGCGAGTCGGATTATGACCTGGTCATTCTGGATTTGAACTTGCCCCGGCTCGATGGCGTGAGCGTGCTGCGGCATTTGCGGCTGCGGCGTCCGAGCATGCCGGTGCTGGTGCTCACCTTGCGCGCTCGTGTGGAGGACCGGGTGCAATGTCTCGACATCGGCGCGGATGATTACTTGCCCAAGCCGTTTTCCTTCAGCGAGCTCTCGGCGCGGATTCGCGCCCTGCTCCGGAGAAGTCATTTGCCCTCGGAGTCGGTACTGGTGATCGACGATTTGAAGTTAGACCGGGTGGAACACCGCGCCGAGCGCGCCGGGCGCAGAATCGATCTGACCTCGAAGGAGTTTTCACTTCTGGAATATTTGATGAGGAATGCGGGGCGGCAGGTGTCGCGGGCCATGATCATCGAGCATGTGTGGAATTTGACCTTCGATACCACCACCAATGTCGTGGATGTCTACATTAACTACCTGCGGAGAAAAGTCGATGACGGGCATCCCCGAAAGCTGATTCATACCGTGCGCGGCGTGGGCTACGAGTTGAGCGGAGATGGCGGAGTGCCGGCATGACGGCAAGTACCGGCACAAAACTAAAGCGGCAGACGAGTGGAGATGCCCCTGGATTCAGGCGCTCCGATGGCAGGAGTTTGCTGGCCGAGTTACTGCACGCTCTGAACCAGCCATTAACCGGTTTGCAGTGCTCGATGGAAGTGGTTTTGGCCGTCGATCGCACTCCGGAGCAGTATGTCCGGTCTTTGCGCGAGGGGCTGGAACTGACCGAACGCATGCGGGCCCTGATGGGGGCGTTGCGCGAAGTGGCTGAGATTGAGGATGAGCCGGTGGAAGAAGAGAAAAACATCGAGCTGGCGACTTTATTGAACGAATTGCTGGGAGAACTTGGTCCGGTCGCGGAGGCCAAGGAAGTTCGTTTGGTGAGGAATCTTTCGGGAGCTTCCGGAAAGACGGTTCGGCTGAAGGCGCGCCGGACGCGGTTGACGTCGTCGCTGTTTCGGGTCTTTGAGTCGACCATGAGCCTGGCCGGGATTGGGACTGAGTTACGGTTGGAGGCGAGATGGGAGGCGCACGATTTGGCGCTGCAGATTGACTGGCGGGAGTCCGGCATCCGGCGCCAATATTCACGGCCGGAACTGGGACTAATGGTGGCCGAGGCCGGGCTCGAACGCTTCGGGGCCAAGTGGGAGCGGTCCAGAGCGGAAGGTTTGGATACGCTGAAGATTACTCTGCCCTTCCTTTGAACCCAGAGCGACACGCAGCAATGAGGAAGAGGAATGAAAGTTTTCTCAACTAATAATTTCTGGCTCGATCTGGATTTAATTCGAGCCGCAACAGAAAAAAGAGTAAAGGGAACGAGAAAAGAAAAAAGAAAGAAGAGAGAAGACAGAAATGAGCGCCACAATGATGACAACCTTTCCGAGTATGGCAATGGTGGCGGGCGGAGCCTTGATCGCAAGTCCCAGCAGCGTCTTCCGTGAGCAGGTGATGGACCGGCTGAACGGCAGATGCCGCCCGGTGCAGCAAGCGCTGGGGGGCGCCGACGCGCTGGCGAAACTCGAGAACGGAAACTGGCAACTGTTGTTCCTCGACCGCCGGGTCTCCGATCTGGACACGGGAGAATTAACCGCGATCATCCAGAAACGGTTCCCCGGGATTCAAGTTGTACTGCTGGACTCGGATGCGGAATTGGTCGGAGACAACCCCGAGGCCAAGGCGCTCGGCGGAAAAAAGCCGCACGCCAACACTCTCCCGAAGAACTCCCTCGCCTGGGCGCAAGAAAGCCTGGGGAAGTCTGCCGATACCGGCGCCTCGGAGCCGCTGCCCGGCATGATTGGGCGCAGCGACGCGATGCGGCATGTATACCGGCTGACCCGGTTGGTTGCGCCGCGCACCACGACGGTGCTGATTGCCGGGGCCACGGGAAGCGGCAAGGAACTGGTGGCGCGGGCGCTGCATGGGCTGAGTCCGCGGGCCTCCAGGCCATTTATTGCGGTGAACTGCGCCGCCATCCCTGAGACATTGCTCGAGTCCGAGCTCTTTGGTCATGCCCGCGGAGCGTTTACTGGAGCCGTGCAGGCGCAGGTGGGGCGGATTCCCGCGGCGCATGGGGGAACACTTTTTCTGGATGAAGTGAGCGAGCTGCCGCTGGGTATGCAGGCCAAGCTGCTGCGCTTTCTCGAAGAAAAAGAAGTGCAGCGACTGGGCGCAAGCGAAGCCACGCGGGTGGACGTCCGGGTGATCGCGGCCAGCAATGTGGATCTCGCGGCCCGCGCCGAACGTGGTGAATTTCGCGAAGACCTGTTTTACCGGCTTTCGGCGTTTCCCCTGGAACTGCCGGCACTGGTGGATCGCCAAGTGGACATTATTCCTCTGGCCGAGCACTTTATCGCCTGCATGGCGGCCGCCATGAACGCACCCTGTCCCCGCCTGAGCGACGCCGCGATTCGCCTTCTCGAAGAACATCCGTGGAAAGGCAACGTGCGCGAATTGCAGCATGTAATGGAGCGCGCTTCGATTCTGATGGAGAGTGGCGATACGGTCGAGGCCGAGCATCTTTATTTTCCCTTCCTGCACTCGCGCGTAGCTCCGGGCGTGAAACCCTATTCGTGCGTCACGCTCGCCAGTTAAGAGCAATCTTAGCCATTCCTCCCCTTTCCTGGCCATACCCGTGCAAAGCTTGCCTATGGCTATGACCTCTTTGCCTATCATCGTTCCCTGCACCGCAGGAGCGCATGTGCTCCCACCCGAGGATGAGCAGTCGCTGCGACTCGCGTTTCGCAGTTTCGCCGAAGCGGCGGAATCACTCGAGCGCTCCTACGGCATGCTGCGCGAGGAAGTCGAGCGTCTGCGCGGCGAGTTGGCGCAAAGCCGGGCGGGATTGGCGCGCAGCCTGGAAGAAACCTGCGAAATTCGGCAACACCTCGACCGCATCCTGGAAAGACTCCCCTGCGGTGTGTTGGTCGAGAGTGCCCAGGGGATGATCGAGCGGCTGAATCCGGAAGGGCGACGCTTGCTGGGCCTGATCATGTGCCCGGGCGAAGCATGGTTGTTGTCGCCGTCTTGCTCTCAGCAGGCGTCCCCGGAGGGGCTGCGCAAGCTGCTGGAGCACGCCCGCTCCGTACCCGGCGAAGCGGAAGAATGTTTTACCGATGGGAACGGGAGCGAGTGCTGGCTGTCTGCGCGCTATGCGGCGATTCCGCAAACCGCGAGGGCAGAGGTTGTGCCCGGTGTCGCGTCCGGCATCGGTGGCGATGCCCCGCCGTCGAACGAAAGCGCGACCGCTCCAGCTTCCATTTTTATTCTGCGCGACATCAGCGAGCCGAAGCGGCTGGTGCGCGACCGGGAACGTTTGCGCCGCGAGCAGGCCCTGGCGGAGATGTCGGCGATTCTGGCGCACGAGATTCGCAATCCCTTGGGGAGCCTGGAACTGTTCGCCGGCTTACTCGCGGGCGCCGGGCTTTCCGCCGAGTGCCGGCAGTGGGTAGAGCACGTGCAGGCCGGCCTGCGAACCCTGGGAGCCACGGTCAATAATGTGTTGCATTTTCACAGCCTGCCCGCGCCCGAGCGTCATCCCGTGGATATGGGACGCCTGCTCGAATGGGCGGGCGGATTTCTGGCGCCAATGGCGCACCGCGCCCGGGTAGAGCTGCGGCTGCGCAACCATCTCAACTGTGTGTGGGTTCCCGCCGACCGTCATCGTCTGGAGCAAGTGCTGCTGAATCTGGTGCTGAACGCGATGCGGGCCATGCCCGGCGGAGGCTGGGTGGAGATCTCGGGAGCAACGCGCCATCGCGGTGCCGGTGAAGTGGTGATTCAGGTGAGTGACTCCGGAGGAGGGATTGGGCCGGAAGAAGCGGGTCGATTATTCGAGCCCGGCTTCAGCACCCATGCGGGAAGCCCCGGCTTGGGGCTGGCGGTGTGCCGCAAAATCGTCGAGCAGCATGGGGGAACCCTTGGCGCGACTAACCGGGTGGGTGGAGGAGCGTGCTTCACACTCACCCTTCCACGGGAAAATGCCATCGGCGCTGAGGTTTCGCAACCAGAAAAACTGCCGGAAGTGCGGGGGGAAGAAATGCGGCGGGAAGAACAGCTCGGGCCAGGGCAAGGGGATGTCGGATGAATCGCGTTTTAGTGGTGGATGACGAAAGCGGAATGCGAGCGGCTCTTGAAGCCCATTTCCTGCGCCGCAACTGGCGCGTCGACACCGCAGCCGATGCCCCCGAGGCGCTCGAAAAATTCCGCCGCGGGCTGCATCCGCTGGTCGTGACCGACATCCGCATGCCCGGCTCCGACGGCTTCGCAGTCATGCGCCAGGCGCGGGCTCTGGCTCCGCACACCGCGGTGATTCTGCTGACCGCCTTCGGCAACGTTCCCGATGCAGTGACCGCGATGAAGGGCGGCGCCTGCGACTACCTGGTGAAGCCGGTGTCGTTCGAACAATTGGAGCAGGCGGCGGAGCGAATCCTAACCCAGGCCAAAACCCAGGCCGAAGCTTCGGTGAATCTGGTGGGACATGCCCCGGTATGGTTGCGGGCGCTTGATCGGGCGCGGCAGGCGGCGGCCAGCGACGCCGACGTGCTGATCGAGGCCGAAAGCGGAACCGGGAAAGAATTGGTTGCCCGCATGATTCATCGCCTCAGCCCGCGGCGCGACCGGCCGTTTGTCGCCATCAATTGCGCCGCCTTCCCAGAGACGTTACTCGAAAGCGAATTGTTCGGGTACTGCAAGGGCGCGTTCACCGGAGCAACTGTCTCCAAGCCAGGCCGCTTCGAACTGGCGAATCGCGGAACCCTGCTGCTCGACGAGGTGGGCGAGATGCCGCTAGGCCTGCAGCCCAAACTATTGCGGGTTCTGCAAGAACGCGAGTTCGACCGACTGGGCGATACCCGCAGCGTGCAGGTCGACCTGCGGGTCATCTCGACCACCAACCGCACTTTGACCGGGATGGTCCGGGAGGGAAAATTCCGCGCCGACCTTTATTACCGGTTAAACGTGATCGGATTGAGTCTGCCTCCGCTGCGCGAGCGTCAGGAAGATTTGACGGAACTGGCGGAACACTTTGCGCGGCTCTACGCGCCGCAAGGTAAAACCTTGCATCTGAGCCGGGAATTTCTGGAAGGAATCGAGAAGCACAACTGGCCGGGAAATGTGCGCGAACTGGCCAATTGCGTACGCCGCGCCGCTGCCCTGGCCACCGGCGCGGAGATTGGCCAGGAAGCGCTGGAGAGCGCAACCTGGAGCCAGTTCGCAACAGCACCCTCAAACCTGCCCATAGGCCACACCAGGGTCAAAAGGCTGGATGGCGAAAAGCCTGATGTGGAAACGACAGAGGGCGATGACCACCTGCGCGCCGGGGTTTCGCTTGAGAACATGGAGCGCAAGCTCCTCGAAATGACCCTCGCGGCAACCCACGGAAACCGCTCGCGGGCGGCGGAACTTCTGGGAGTGAGCCTGCGTACGGTGCGAAACAAGATACGCAGTTACGGGCTGCCCAGCTGGAGCAGTTATGTCCACGATTAACGCAGGCATGATCGATACTCCGATGACGGAAGCCTTAAGCCGTTTTCTCGACGTGAATGCAGCCCGCAACCGCCTCATCAGTTCGAACCTGGCGAATATCGATACGCCCGGCTACCAAACGCGCGATCTCGACTTCCAAGGCGAATTGGCGCGAGCCAATATGATCGGAGCTGACGTGGACGGCGAATTGTCGGGCGAAGGCGCAAGCCTGAGCTATGCCTCGAATACTCCGGTGGCGCGGCCGGTGCGGGGATTGCTGGCGCGGCCCGACGGCAACAACGTCAGCGTGGAACGCGAGAGCCTGCTGCTGGCCGAAACCCAGATGAAATTCAGCCTGGGCATTCAGCTGTTGAAAGACGAGTTCAAGGGAATTTCACAGGCCATCAATTCGGGAGGAACGTCGTCATGAATCTTTTCGGCGTGCTGGAGCTAAGTGGTTCGGCGCTCGGGGCTGAACGCTGGCGGGCGGAAGTGGTGGCCGCCAATATGGCGAATGCCGAGACTACGCGCACTCCGCATGGCGGCGCGTACCACCGGCAGTTGCTGGTGTTCCGGGCGAATCCCCTGCCGAGGTTTCCGCTTTTGCTGGCAGGCCTGCACAAGGGCACGCCCGATGGCGGAGTGCGGGTGGAGCGGGTGGTGGCAGACTCATCTCCGCTACCGCAGCGCTATGAGCCGGGGCATCCCGATGCGGACAGTGCCGGGTATGTTACCTATCCCAACGTGAATCCGGTCATGGAGATGGCTGATCTGCTCAGCGCGGTAAGGGCTTATCAGCTGAATGCCGCGGCGGTGCAGGCGGCGAAGAGCATGATCCAGCAGTCGCTGCAAATTCTAACTTAAGCAATCCGGACTTAATCATCGCGTCGGGCAGATGGCACCGAGGAAGTAAACGCTGTAATAAGGACCGTGACCCATGAGTAGCAGCCCGGTATCTTCGTTGCGCATTCTTCCAGCGGAAATCGAGAGTGCCGCCAGTGTTTTCTCATCGCCGCAAACCGGCGGCTTCGGCGATACCTTCCGCAGCGCCGTGGGCGAGATGGGCGAACTGCAATCGCAGGCCGAGAACAAAGTCGCCGGCGTGCTCGAAGGCAACGGTGCCGAGGTGCATACCGCGCTGATCGCCGTGGAAAAAGCCGACCTGTCATTCCAGCTGATGATGCAGGTGCGCAACAAGATTGTTTCCGCCTATCAGGAGATCTCGCGCATGCAGTTCTGAGGAAACAGATCGGCGAAGCCTGGATTTCATTTAGCTGGGCTTTCGCCCCTTTGCTCCCGGCGATGCGATAGCCAAAAAAATGGCCGACGAAAAAATTCAATCCTTCGACGACGCGCTCGGCCGTCTGCGGCTGTTTTTCGCCGGCCTAAGCTTTACCCAGCGCCTGTGGCTGGCGGGAGGCGTCGTGGTCGTGGCGGGAACGCTCTATGCCTTTGTGAACCTGCTGAGCCAGCCGAAATTTGTGACCCTCTACTCTGGGCTGCGACCGGAAGATGCGCAGACGCTGGGCGCGAAACTGGCGGCGAAAAATATTCCCCACCAGATGTCGGCCGACGGTGCGAGCCTGCTGGTCCCGGATGACAAGCTGGATGCGGCGCGCCTGGAGACCGCGGCGGGGGGCTTGCCGCGCAGCGCGCGCATGGGATTCGAGATATTCGATACCCCCAACTGGGCAGGGTCGGATTTTACCGAGAAGGTGAACTACCAGAGAGCGCTCGAGGGCGAACTGGAGCGCACCTTATCGACTTTGAGCGAAGTTCAGGGAGTGCGGGTACATCTGGTGCTCCCTCAGGAGTCGCTGTTCACCGAACAGGAGCATGAAGCCAAGGCGTCGGTGATTTTGAAGACCCGCAGCGGGCGGTTGTCGGAGCAGGCGCAGCTCGCGATTCCGCAACTGGTGGCGAGCGCAGTCGACCGGCTGAAGCCGGAGAATGTGACGGTGATCGACGCCGACACCAATACTCCCCTGCTGCATGGGCGCGAGGGTGGAAAAACCTTTGCCCCCGACGACGAGTTAGCCAAGACGCTGGTTCATACTCTCGAACCTGTCGTAGGAGCCGATCATGTCCGGGCCAGCGTGCATGTGGAATACGATTTGGGAACCAGCGAAGACACGCAGGAGACCTACGATCCGAAGACTCCGACAACTTTGACTCAGGAACATTCCGAAGAGGATTCGGTGGGCGAGGCTCCGGCCGGTGTGCCGGGAACGGCCAGCAACGTTCCCGGAAGCACTGCCGCTCCAGCGGCGGGCTCCTCCGCGCCCGCACCCACTCCGGCGCCAGCCGGCGCCGAACATTCCAGTGCCGAACATTCCAGCTCGAAATCGGATTCGACCACTTATGCCATCAGCAAAAGCCTGCACCGCAGCCTGGAGCCAGCGGGGCGGGTACGGCGCATTGCGGCCGCGGTGCTGGTCGACGATGCCGTCGAGTGGAGTGAGCAGGGAGGCAGGCGCACCAGCACGCGGCGCAAACGAACCCCCGAAGAAATGAAGACCATCGAGCAGCTGGCGCGCGCCGCCATTGGAGTGGATACGCAGCGCGGAGATGTGCTGGCGGTGGAGAATCTATCATTCCAGGAAGTACCTGTGGACATTCCTCCACCGCCCACCAAGGCGGAGCATTGGCGGTCTCTGTTTCAATCCTGGTCCTGGATGGTGCGCTACGTTGGCCTCGCCGCGCTGTTTGCCGTGGTCTATTTCCTGATCCTGCAGCCGGTGAAAAAACAGGCCTGGGCGGCATTCCGCGAACTTCCGGGAAAGGTTACGAAGAACCTTTCTCCAGCCGCCACGGTGGGAGTCCTGAATCCCCAGGGAGCGGGAATGCCACAGCCGCAGGCACAGCGCGCCAAAGATCTAAAGAAGCTGCTGACCGACAAAGTCAAAGCTGAGCCGGCCGCGGCCAGCCGTCTGGTTGAATCCTGGGTGCGGGAGGATTCGGACCGATGACGGGAGATTGCGATTGATGCCGGAAAAAGACAGCACTCCCATTAACGGTTTGCGCAAGGCCGCGATTCTCATGGTGATTCTTGGGGAAGATGCGGCCAGCGAAATCTACCGTCATCTTCCGTCCACGGAAATGGGGCAGGTGACGAAGGAGCTCGCATCCCTGCAGCGGGTGGATTCCGAAACCTCGCTGACGGTGCTCGAGGAATTCAACTTGCTGGTGTTGAGCGGCGGCTACGTCCAGCAAGGGGGGACAACATATGCGAACAAGATTCTAGTAAAAGCGTTTGGCGCGGAGGTAGCGGCCGATCTGCTGCGCCAGGTCGCCCAGTCGGCGGAGAGCAATGGCGCCAAACTCGATTCTCTGCGCAAGGTCGATCCCAAGCAATTGGCGAAGTTCATTGAGGGCGAGCATCCCCAGACGATCGCTTTGATCCTGGCGCATCTGGAGGCGAAACAGGCGTCGACGGTGCTGATGGCGCTGCAGCCGGAGTTGCGCGCCGAACCGGTCAAGCGTCTGGCGCAGTTGCGCCAGTTCTCACCGGAGATGGCGCAGCGCGTGGCCGTAGTTCTGCACAAACGGCTGGAAGGCATGGGAGAACAGAACCGACGGGCCTATGCTGGCCTGCGCAGCGTGGCCGACCTGATGAATCGCTTGGACGCCGCCACCGGGAAAATCATTCTGGAGTCGATTGAAGGCGAAGATCCGAAGCTGGCGCTGTCGATTCGCAATCTGATGTTTACCTTCGAAGACCTGCTGACCATTCCGGAAGCTGGCATCCGGGAACTGCTGGGGCAGATGGATAAAAAAACTTTGGCCACGGCGCTGCGAGGCGCCTCCGAGGAGCTGAAAAACTACATTTTCAAATCAATGTCTTCCCGCGCCGTGGAAATGTTGAAAGAAGATATGGAGGTGCTGGGCCCGGTGAAGTCGAAGGAGATCAATAAGGCGCAGATGGAGATCGTCGCAGTGGCGCGAAAGCTCGAAGCCGAAGGTAAGCTGACGCTCACGCCGGAAGGTGAAGATGAGTTCGTCACCTAACCCGGCACCAGTTCGCAAGCGGGAAGTCGGCGGTGCATCCGCCCCGCCCCTCGAGGTGTCGCCTTTCCCCTACAGCGAAGCGGTGTTGCGGCCGGGCCAGCACAACTTTTTGCACGTGTCCCATCCGGTGACGGAAAGCGAGTCCGCTGGCGCCCGTTCGGCGGACGATGGGGCAATCGAGGCGCAAGGGCGCGAGCTGGGGAAAAAAGAAGGTGCCGCCGAGAGCCGGGTTCGATTTGAGGAGCAACTGGCGAAGGAGCGCGCGCCGGTAGCCAAGGCAGTGGCGGATTTTTCCCGCGAGCGGGCGGCGTACTACCAGAAGATTGAAGAAGAGGCCGTCCGGCTGGCGCTCAGCATCGCGCGCAAAATACTACATCGCGAGGCCCAGATCGACCCATTGCTGTTGATGGGGATCGTAAAAGTCGCGCTCGGGCAGATCGAAAACGCAACCGAAGTTGCGCTGCTGGTGCATCCGCAACGGACCGCCGATTGGCGGAAATTCTTCGCTTCAAGCATGGATCCGAAAAACGTTCCCGCGATTGTGGAAGATCCCGCGATGCCGGCGGAAGGGTGCACGCTGCGGACCTCCATGGGAACGGCGGATTTGGGAGTGGAAGTCCAACTGAAGGAAATTGAGAACGGGCTAATGGATCTATTGGCAGCCCGACCACAAGGAAAGCCATGAGCGAAAGAAAGCGATTGAACAAATGATGACCAAGCCATGAGCACACCGGGCCTGCTGGCTCCTTATTTCGCGCGGCTGGAAAGCTGTTCGCCGCTGCGCTGGTGCGGCCGGGTAACGCAGGTAGTCGGCCCGCTGGTGGAATCGGAGGGTCCCTTTTGTTCGGTGGGCGAGGTGTGCGAGATTACCGATTCCCGGGGTCGGGTGCTGGCGGGAGAGATTATCGGATTCCGCGGCACCACCGTGCTTTCGATGCCGCTGGAGTTGCCCCAGGGAGTTCGCCACGGCGACCGAATCGCGACCTGGGGTGAGCGGGCGACGATTCGGGCCGGGGAGGGGTTGCTGGGTCGAGTGATCGATGGCAGCGGCCAGCCTCTGGATTCCATGGGACCATTGCGGGGAACGGAATATCGCGCTCTGGATGCAGCGGCCCCGTTGCCGCTCGATCGAGTACCGATCCGCGAGCCTTTGGCATCCGGCATTCGCGCCATCGACGCTTTTCTAAGTTGCGGCCGGGGCCAGAGGGTAGGAATTTTTGGCGGC
>Ga0209530_1000083_pt1 | contig 77737 bp, 56 predicted proteins | sample BlaSpr_A8_Ref_O1_FD_187987 | JGI IMG/M metagenome (GOLD analysis project Ga0209530, IMG submission 187987) | Forest soil microbial communities from Thunder Bay, Ontario, Canada - Black Spruce, Ontario site 2_A8_Ref_O1 (SPAdes) (version 2) | ecosystem: Environmental > Terrestrial > Soil > Boreal...
GTCGATGGTCCCGCCGTTAGCCAACAGGGTCCTCCTCTTGGGGGGCTAGTTCAAACTGGAAAAGTGGTGCGTAGATCCTGAGACGCTCACGGAGCAGGTCGGCCTTCTCAGGGATCTCCTCTGGCTTGACGTCGAAGATCTCCTCGGCGGCACGATCCAGATATGCCTGGTCAATTCTGCCGGACGCTACGGGATCTTGGCCGTCAAAGTAAGTGGTAAGTGCGAGAAGGTCGTACCAGTAAACGATCTCATCGGGGAGATCGGCCTGAGAGCATTCAAGCTCCAGGCCGATGGGGACCAAGCGCGCGAAACGCTGTTGCGCTTCGGCGAGCGTCCAGCCATAGCGGGCAGCAATTTGCAGGAGCTGGAATGGCCCGATTCTCCGTAGGTATGAAGGGTCTCCGAACTCGTCGAATCTTATCAGCATGTCCAAGTCGTATTCATCTAGCGTGACTTGATTAAGCTCAAGCCGCACAGATTCATCACAGAATGGAACCGGAACACCGAGTGCCCTGAACTTACTCAGCTCGTAAAGAAGGTCTCCCAGAAGCTGGCGCGAGTTAAGCACCGTATAGACCATAGTCCATGGGCAGAAATTCCATTCTCGCCGCCAGCGCCAGCCTACTAGCGACATGAATACCTCCCAGGAAACCGTTAGCTTGCCGACATCCCGCTCAATCTCAGGCAATGGAATTCCGGGATAGGCTTCGCGAATTGCCCCGGCCGCCTCAAGCACCGTCTTGTCATTACTAAAAGCAATTTCTATCAAATGCAACCAGGCGATCTCGCCGACTGCCGGAGAGATAAACTTAATCAGGCTGCGCGCCAGTTGTTGTTGTGAATCTGTTGAACGCTTGTCAAGAATTGTGTCGATAAGATCAGCCCAAGGCGACTCTTTGTATTCTTCGTGCCGCCCGCCCCGCGAGTACAGCAGCATCTGGCTCCCGATCGCGCTCAGGTCCTGGCGGGCAGGAGCGAACTCCAAAGGACCAGTAATTTGCGGTCGCACAAGCAAGCCGTTGCGCTCAAGTCTAGCCAAACCCTCATAAGCCGCGCCTACGGAGATCCCGGCCCGGCCTGCGATCATGATGACATGCAGCGGGGTCAACGACTGTCCCGGAATGGACAGATAGCGCAATGCCAGAAGCTCGATGAGCTCGACATCATCCGGGTACGCCGCCCTGCTCGCCACCTGGACCCCGAGCGGCGCCACTTGGTCGCACAATGTAAGGACATCGCCTAGTGTGCCGCCAAATTCTTCACTCGCGCGCACAAGATGACGAGGAGAAAGATCGCCATCGATCCAGTCGTGTTGCGACATGCTAAAGCTGCGTGAAAGGAATCTTGCCTCGTCATACGTGCAGGGGCGATGCGCAAGTTCGCCCGATTCAATTATCGGCACCACCGAATCCTGTTTCACCAGGTTCTGCACGCGGCGTAGAACCTCTCCAATCGGCTGAGAAAGGTAATATGATGCCCATAGGACCGGTCCTGCCGAGTTTATTTTCGCTGCCCCAGAAGATTTCGACCACGCCGTGACGACGGGGAGAAGCGTGTCATCATCATCGTCGTCGTCATCCTTGATTATACGTTCGATGGGGGGAATCCGTCGCGCCCCTGAAACGTCTAGGCCAGTTATCGCGTAGCGGCGCAGGCGACGCAACTGCGACAACACGGTGCGTTCCGGATGAGTTAGCGCCCTTGTTATTCGCGCAGCACTTGGAGGCTCATTTTCATGAAAATAGTTAAGCTTATCAAGAATGTCGGAGTCGATCGAATCGGGAACCGGGAATCCGTCTGTCCTGCTTGCCGCAACAGTGCGCTCTTGATTGGTGGGAGCATTTACCAGATTGGCCCAAACTCCAGCCCTCCACGCTGCGAACCATCGAGCAAAAATACGCCCATCCTGCGCAAAAAGCAAATTGTCGCTCGACAGGCAGCCCGCAACGTCGAGCGACACCACTTCAGATTTACCCCACGCCTGTCCGACATTGACATGATGGCCAATTGTCAGGGAATAGTCAAAAATCTGCTGGCCGACGGTTGGCGAATCGTACGCGACCTTCCATAGCCAGGTTAGAGTGAATCCTGGCCATTTCACAAGCGTCGGCAACGAATGCGCAACTTCCTCGCGTACCCATTTCTCATCCCAGGCGCGGAGGGTGTTGCGGTCCACGGTGAACTGTGGGCGCCGTTCGTCGCGAAGGTTGACGACGAGGCCGTAGAACTCTTCTGCTGTTTTTATGCCGTCCGCAGCGATACCACCATCTCCAGCGACCCACCATAGGTCCCGGCCGTGCCGGAGTGGCTGGGGATTTTCCTGCGGACGCCGCAGTTCGCCAGGATTCCAGGTTTCGTTGCCCTCCGGGCTCGTCGCCTCGACGCGATGCTCTGCCACCCACAGCAGGTCGCGCAGCGTGCGGAGCACCGAAACGCCAGTCACGTCGCCACCGAGGTACAGCCGGACTCTCGTACCAGCGTCGGGCAACTCGCCTGGCGCTTGCCTGATCTGGATGAGGCTACCGCTGCTCGCGATGCGGACTTCGTAGGCCTCGGTCGCGACCCCCCCGTCGCGGCGCTGATGCCGGGTCGTCACGGTAACCTCGTCCGCGAGCATGAAATAACTGAAGACTCCGACGCCGAACTGGCTGTTCGAGATGAGGCGCAGAGGCGGGTCGAGTTCGGACCAGGCCACCTGCTCAGCACGGAAGTCCTGGCCGTAGACGAATCGCTCCCCTGCGTTCGCGAATACATGCTTGAGTGTGCGCAAGTCCATACCCACACCGTTGTCCGCACACTCGATGTAGGGGCGTCCGCCGTCATCGGTGCCTTGCGTGAAGCGGATGAGGCCCGTCCAGTGCGCTGGGCCGCCGAACTTCTTACTCCTGTATTCCTGACGAGTCTGCCGCCACCGGCACGCGTCAAGTGCGTTCTGATAGAGCTCGCGGATGGCCAGGTTCGGTTCGCCGTAGAGCTGCTTGCCCATGAGGAGCTCGCGGACCTTTTCCTCGGCGATCTGGAAGCGTGACAACGGCACGGCGTAGGCCGGTTCGTCATCCTGTTTGGTCGCCGCTCGCAGACCAGTGGCCGTGAACGTGAGCGGCAGCCGGGACTCAAGATCTGATGGCAGCAGACGTTCCCTGCGAATGACATGTCTCGCGTTGGCCGCTCGCTCGACGATGCTCTCGAAGGCGTCGTGCAGAGCAGGATGCTCGCAGACCAGGCGCAGGTCAACCCCGCCTGTGTCCTGAGCGGCCCAGTCGGCGCGCCGTCCAGCGGCGTCTTGAATGTCAGTAAACGGGAGCTCCATTCCGGTGCCGAGCAGGTCTGGGACGACTGACGGCAGCCTCCGCAAGTCCGCGGCCATGCTGCCGGCCAGCCAGAGCACAGTGATTACGAACCGCCAGCGATCGCTCACGTAAGCGGCAGCGAGCCTACCTGCGAGGCGCTCGTCGGCAGGCTCAGCGCCGACCGCGAGAAGTACGGCCTGGACGAGCTTGACCGACTCGGGATCGCTGATAGCGCCTTGATCGCCTTGGAGCAGCGGCTTACCCAGGCGGCATACCTCTTGCGCACCCGATTCTTCCCAGAGCTGTGCCCGGCCGCCGATCCACTGGTGGACCAGCCACAGGGCGAGCTGGTCGCTGGCCATAGCCTCAGGCGTGCCTGCGTCGGCCACAGGCGAGTCAGTATTCGTTGGCTCGGCTGTGGCTGTCAATTCAGCCGACTTGGTGCGGGCGCGCTCGCGGAGTCCGACCGCGCGGCGTACGAGGTGCTGGTGCATCTCGTGAGTGAGTTCGAGGTCGCCGCGAGCCCCTGGAGTGTATGTACGGTCCAGGTTAGCTGGGTTGATACCTGCTGCGTCGTGGATACCGACGGCGAGCACCGCCTCGCGGAGGAACGGCGCAGCAATGAGAAGCGCCGTCTCGCCGGGACGCAACACCATGGTGTCTGTGCTTTCTCGCGGTAGCAACCTCGAAAACCTCAGCAGGAATTCCGTCCTGCGCAGGACACGGACCGGGTAGTCCTGATCAGTCCATCGATCGGTCAGGCCGGTTCGGGTCCACAGCACGTCCTGGGCGATGCCGCAGCGGCGGGCACACTCCGCGACCACGGCCTGGACTTGGTCTGGATGGTCACACAGGGAAAGGAGCGGGGACTGCTCAATGGCCTTGCGCCAAGCGGCTGCACGCTCGTCCCCGTCGCAAACCTGGATCTGACCGGCGAGCGTGAGTACTTCGGGGTAGCGCACCACCGGTTCTTGCGGATCGCCCTGGCTCTGCCGGGACCGGCGGGCCATATCCTTGGTGACCTCGTTTACTACCTCCGTTAGGCTGCGGGCCGGGTTACGTGCGTCAAATACCTTCGCCAGAGACTGGGTGAAGGCGCTACCGGTCTCGTCGTACTGGCATACCTGATCCGCGCCGCAGCCCATGACAAGGACGAAGTGGCCGCCGCCTGCGAGGAAGGGCAGCTGCCCCCCTGGTTCACCTAGACTTGGGTCCGCCAGATCTTCTTGTGCTGGATCGGTGCGGCAGGCGTCCACAAAGAAGACGACGAGGCTGGCCCGGCAGGCTGCGAGGCTCTCAGCGGGAATTACCGGTACCAGGCTTTCCACGTCCGACCGTACGTCGCCGCGGTAAGCGTCGGTTGGGACCAGGTAGTCCTGGCCGCTGATCGTCACACCGTGGCCAGAGAAATATATGAGCAGGACTCCCCCGACTGACGCGTCCGCGCAGGCGGTCTTGATAGCCCTTCTGATCCGAGTCGGGGTGGCCTCGCCTCGATCTTTGTCGATTCCGCAGTCAGTTATGTCGTACCCCGACTGTTCAAGCGCGGCACGCATCACCGCAATGTCAACTGTTACGGCTGCCCCGAGCCGTGGATCGTCGAGCTCCGGGTCCTCATAGTGCGGGACGCCAATAAGGAGGGCACGCCGGTTGGCCACGAAATGAGGCTACTCAGCCGCAGATCCGTGCGCTATCCGACTTGCCGAGACGGCACTAAACCTTTACCAAGGTTGAAACCTAGAGCCTAGGCCTTCACGATCACAGCCTGGCATGACGGCCCGATCTGTGGTGCTGGGGGTATCAGGTCGGTGTCATGAGGTATTGGATGTTGGTGGGCGCACGGCTGAAAGCCGATCTCTAAGGAAAAGCCAGCGCGGGTTCAGCGCCGTCTTTCGGGATCACTGCTGTTTCCGACTTGGCGGTAGGCGGCGTCGACGACGGTGCGGACGCAGTCGAGCTATGAGGGGACGAGATGACCGTAGATCTGATGGGTGACCTCGATGCTTTTGTGACCGGGCCAGCGAGATAGTTCGGTGATCGGGATGCCTTCGGCGAGGGCGGTGGAGGCATAGAGACGGCGCGGTGAGCGCGGGATGAAGTCCGGCGGCAGCCCTGCCCTGGCGGCGGCGCGCTGGAAGTCCCCTGGTAGCCGCGGCGCACAACGAGCTTGTACTTGCGGCCCTGGAACAGGTACCTGTCGGGCGGGGTGCCATACTCGGCGGCGTGCTTGTCGATCGCCTCGTTCACGTACTCAGGAAGCGGGATATCGCGGAACTCTCTGGCCTCGCGCAGGTCATCGCCGAAGGGCTGCTCGCGCTGGCGGCTGGACCGGCCTCCTGTCGGGCGGTAGCGGATCACCCACTGGTGCGGGCAGCCGTCCCACTAGCCCTCGGGGCAGAGGCAACGCTTGAAGATCTTGGCCACGGTTGTACCTCCAGGGTCTGGAGCCATTCCTCCACGTGCCGCTCGCGGAACCGCAGGTACCGGTCAACCCGGTAAATCCCGCAGGCTCCACTGCCGCCCGCAGCCGTGGACGGTCTTCTTCGGCACACCCTGATAAGCAGCCAGTTCCTCGACAAAAGGAGCCGGTTCGAGTCGCCCACGGGAACCGTGCACCGGGCAGCCCGGTACCGGACGGATGCACGCTCACCTGCGGCCACGTCGTCAAGTTCGCGGTTGTTCGGGGCGGTGGTCACGGCAGCCTCCGGCCGCCGGGGGTGCGCCGTTTCGGTGTGGCGCGGTCAGGGGGAGGGGTTCCCAGGCGGCAGCCTTCGGCGCTGTGCTGGCTCCTCCCGTGTTCGGGCTCCTGTGCGGGCAGGGGAGGAGCACGGGCTGGCCTGCCGCCCGGGACCGGCGACGTCCAGCGTCGGCTCCGCTCACGATGTCAAGCCGATGGCAGTAGCTGGGAGTCGGCCTAGCCGCGCGCGGCGTCCAAGGGTGCCGCGGGTGGCAGGACGGCAGGGCTAGCCGTGGCGAGCTGGCCGCTGCCCGGCCCGCCCGCGCCGCACGTGCACCGCGGGCGGCCGCTCAGGCGTTCAGGTGGGGCGCCGTCGTCGGCACCATGAACGGCGGGGAGAACGATCTGTTTTCTGGAGGGTGCCCCTGGCAGCGCGAGCACGGGATGAGAGCATGACCTTATGGGCGTGGGGCCAAGGTCCCGGTACCGCCGCAAACCGCTGACTACTCATCAATCGGGTTTTCAGCCTCTTTTCCATCTCTAGCCCCAGTTTTCTTGCCGACGGAAGGCAAAATGCCTGCTGGAAGACACCGGTCCCGCCGCCAAGTTGGCGGTGACCATAACGGTGGGTTCCTGTTGCTCCTTCCCGCTGATCTGCTGCAGCCTTACCTCCGCCCGCTTGCCACCTCGCCTACCTGCCCGCGCCAGGGCCTGGTGCTCTCTCCGGCCCGGACGAGTACGTGCCTCAGTACACGGGCAGGGGTCAGACCGCGTCGCTGTCCGACCGCCTGTCCTGAGAATGAGACTGTGGCATTGACATGTCGGCCGGCATGTCCGCCGCGCCATCGAATATTGTTTTACCCGCTATGCGGGTATATAAAGTCTGGGATTCCACCAGAAGATTTATCTCCGCTAGGTCCTGCGCATTCCCCGAGAGCAATCATTATCATTCCGGTGTAGCGGTATACGGAAGAGAGTAAGGATTAGCTGACGGTACGGAATGCCGACTGGTGAGCAAGCGGCGGATCTGCCCGACAACTCGAAACGCACCTGGTCACAGCTACTTCTCGGCGCCTTCATACGCACCCACGCCCCGTGGGCGCTCCAGGCGGACCTGAACATCCCACCGCGACCGTGGTCGGTCGATTGAGCGTGCCGGCCTCGTCCCGAGGGGGTCTGTCGCGCTTTCCGCCTGGTTGCCAGCAGATCGATTGTACGATTCGCGGGCGTGGTCCACCCGGCTGGCGGAGGGCGATCGCCGCGATGGCCATGCAGGCGCCAGCCATGATGGCGCCGACTGTCCAGGCGAGGTGGTAGCCGCTGGTGAGCGCCTGCGCGGTGTGGGCGGCACCGGTGCGCGAGGCCGCGAGCGTGGTGAGCACCGCGAGGCCGAGGGCCCCGCCGACCTGCTGCGCGGTGTTGCGGCTGCCCTCTTCGGGGTGGGCGTGGCCGCGGTCCTGGCCATCTCATCACACGACAATTCGGTCCGCTTGAGCGCGGGCCAGACGCCCGCCGGTTACCCGGCGAGCAGCCAGAAACTGGCTGGCAGCTCGCCGGCAAGCCAGTCGTCCGGCGGCCCGCCGCCTTCTCCGGTACCGTCCGGTTCAGGGCTGGGGTCGCCGCCGCCTTCTCGGTACCGTCCGGCTCGGGGCTGGCGTCGCCGCCGCCCAGTCCGTCAGGAACGCTCGTATCCGTGGCGCCCAGCGCGGAAGGTGGCCCGGATCTGCAGGCGGTGACCACGCTGCTCCAGAGTTACTTCACCGCCATCAACCAGCACGACTACGCGGCTTACGCCAGCCTGCTCGCCCCGTCGATGGAGCAGCAGAATCCCGCTTCCGTCTTCGCTTCCGGCTACGGCTCCACGACCGATACTGACGCGACCCTGACCGCCATATCGGCCACAAGCTCATCAGGCCTAGCGGCGACGGTCACGTTCACCAGTAGCCAGCAGCCCGCTGAGAGCCCCGATAACAGCTCGTGCGACGAATGGGCCATCACCTTGTATCTTGTCCCGGGCGGAACCGGTTACCTGATCCAGGCGCCGCCGTCGACTTACCGCGCAACGTACTCGCCGTGCTAGCCCCACGGGCATCAGTGATGACACCGAAGCGTGCGTCGCTCGGCTTTTTGTGCCACATATCAGAGAGCCGGTGCGTCTTGACCATGGAGGGCAGGTCACGGTAAGGCGGAGAATTCTCGCCAGAGCTTGACATGTCGGCTTGCCCACGCGAATATCATCCTGATTTGGCAGGGGTGGCCTAAGGCAGGAGCGGGACTCCGGCCGCAAGGGGAGGAATTCAATGACGTGTTCGCAGTGCGGAAACGAAGCGACGGAAGGAACGGATTTCTGCAGGAGATGCGGTACGCAACTCGCCGGATCGGCTGCTCCCGCCGCTCCCGCGGATGCGCCGGTCAGGCCGGCAGCGTCGGCATATAGCTTTGACGCTGCGCGCTGGACGGCGAACGACCGGATCGTGGGAGGAGCGACGCTGGTCGTCCTCATCTCCCTGTTCCTGCCGTGGTTCAGCGTCAACCTCGGTGCGCTAGCGGGCCTGGGTGTCTCACCGGGGATCGTGACAGCATCGGGGACAGACGCCCACGGGTGGCTGTGGTTCGTATTTGTCATCGGCCTGTTTGTCCTGGTGTACCTGGTCGCTCTGGCGGGCTTCCCTGTGCTGCCCGCCAGGCTGCCGTTGAGTCACGAGCAGCTGCTTCTCGGCGCGACCGGACTGAACTTCCTGCTTGTCGTGCTCGCCTTCCTGCTCAAGCCGGGAGGTGCCCCGGTGGGCTGGAGTTTCGGCGCGTTCGTGGCGCTCATCGCGGCGATCGTCGCCGTCGCGCCCCTCGCGCGTGCCCTCCGCGGTCAGGCCGCCGGCGCAGCGGCCAGCAGGTGATACCGGTCTGACCCATTTCTGAGATTGAAGCCAGCGTAGTTCCGGCGGCTCTCCTGGCGAGGTCGCCGGAAATTACGCTGGCTTCCAGCGGTCAGGGCCTGGTATAGACATCCGGGCCGAACGAGCGGACCTGCGGCATCGCGGCGTCGCCCAGGTAGGACAGCCCGAAGATCTGCTCGACGCTGCGCAGCAGCGAGTAGTGGTTGTAGTCGACCGTGCTGACCGTGCCCGGCTTGATGAACGGGGAAATCGCTATCGCGCCGATCTGGCCACCGCCGGGACCGGTCTGGCCTGGCTCGGCCACGTTGGGGTGCGAGGCCGACTTGCCTGAAGTCTCGCCGCAGCAGGCGGCGGCCGTGTTGGTGTCGGCCTCGTCGAAGGTGATGATGATGAGCCCGGCGCGGTAGGCGGGTGAGTCCATGATCCGCGGGATCCACTGCTCGAGGAAGGCGTTGATCTGCTTCACCCCGCCCGGCTGGCCGTTAGCGCACGGCGAGTCGTGCCCGTCGTTGCACAGGTTGGGGGTGACCCAGGAGAAGCTGGGCGTGGTGCTCGTCTTCGACAGGTTCTTGAGCAAGGGCTGGAACGACAGGATGTGCGCGTCGCAGTACGCCTTATTGCCGATCACCGACTCGAAGTACATGAACCCCTCGTGCCGCGCCGCGTACATGTCCGCTGCCGTTGCCTTCTCGGTCGAGTCGGCGCTGCCGGTCGGCGCGTGACCGCAGGCCGGGCCCTGGCTGGTCTGGGTCGTATGATCGCGGCTGGGGACGTTACCCATGTCCTGCATGTAGGCGGCCCAGTTGAGGCCGCGTGCCGACAGCTGATTGCCGAGGGTCTGCACCGAGGCGGGATAGATGCAGCCGTCGCCCTCCACCTGGTGGTACGTGCTGTTCACCGTGGCTTTGCTGGGGAACGGCACCAGGACCGGGCAGTCGTTCTGCGTGTCGGAGTCGGGGGACTGCCCGCTGATCTCGGCGATGTAGTTGTCCAGGCTGTGATGCCCGATGGAGTAGTAGTCCTTCAGAAGCGCGCCCATGCTCGGGAGCGTCTTGGACAGGTAGGGGTAGCTCGTGTCGCCGAAGGTGTCGCCGATGCTCTCGTTCTCCAGCTGGATGACCCATACGTGCTTGATCGCCGGCGGGTGGTACGACTGGGGTGCCGCCGGCGTGGCGGCGGCGAGCGTGGCTCCTGAGAACATTGCGGTCACGGCGACGGCGGTCGCGGCGGCGGCGGCCAGGCTGGCGCGCCTCCCCATACGAGCAAGCACGGGCATCTCCTGCGGGAGCGGGTCAGTCGGGGAAGATTCAAATTTCTGGTGGAACCTTACGCCGTGGCCCGTCGTCGTGAGCGATTTGCGTGATCACCATCAGGGCACGATCGTTATTCCCTTGCTGACCGCGGTGACGCCGCCCGCCGACACGACGAAGCCGCGGGTCCTGTCGTGGTCCTTGTCAACGCCGACCACGGCACCGTCGGCGACGGTCACGTTCTTGTCCAGGATCGCGTTCTCCACCACCGCCCGGCTGCCGATGTGCGCGTTGTGCAGGAGCACCGACCGGTGCACCCTGGCCCGGCTGCCGACGCGGACACCGGGGGAGAGCACCGACTCGCTGACCTGCCCGCCGGAGATGATCACGCCGTTGCAGATGACGCTGTTGACCGCGCGGCCGGGGCGGTCGTCGTGGTCCGGCATGAACTTGGCAGGCGGAAGCGACGGGCCGCCGGTCAGGATCGGCCACTTGTCGTTGAAGAGGTCGAATCCCGGCTCCTCGGAGCACAGGTCCATGTGCGCGTCAAAGTAGGCATCAAGCGTGCCCGCCTCCCGCCAGTACGCGGGAGCCAGCGGATCCGCGCCAGGCACGAAGTTCTCCTGGAAGTCGTAGAGCTGCGCGCAGCGCTGCCTGACCAGTTCCGGGATGATGTCGTGGCCGATGTGGTGGGTGCTATCGGCGTTGGCGGCGTCCTTGCGCAGCGCGTCGATGAGCGCCTCGGTGCTGAACGCGTAGATGCCCATCGACGCGCAGGCCTCGTCGGGGCTGCCCGGCCGCGGCGGCGGGTCCGCCGGTTTCTCGAGGAACGCCTCCACCGTGGAGCCGTCCCGGCCAGCCTGGATCACCCCGAACTCCCTGGCCTGCATGCGCGGCACCGGGATGCCAGCAATCGTGACGCCGGCACCCGAGCCGGCGTGCTGGTCGATGAGCTGCATCGGATCCATCCGGAACACGTGATCGGCGCCGAACACCGCGACCACATCGGCCTGGGAATCCTGGATCAGGTTCATCGACTGGTAGATGGCGTCCGCCGAGCCCGCCTGCCATTGCGGGCCGAAGCGCTGCTGGGCGGGCGATGTCATCATGAAGTCGCCGAACAGGTTGCTCAGCCGCCACGTGGTGGTGACGTGGCGGTTCAGGCTGTGGCTCTTGTACTGAGTCAGCACGAACACGCGCCGGCAGCCGGAGTTGCCGAGGCTGGACAGCGAGAAGTCAATCAGCCGGTACATGCCGCCGAACGGGACGGCGGATTTCGCGCGGTCAGCGGTGAGCGGCGCGAGGCGGCTGCCCTTGCCGCCCGCCAGGACGATGCTCAGTACTCGCCGCGGGTCCATCCGGTCACCTCCCGGCGCGTATGCCGAAATGCCGCCCGCATCATCGCGTGGCACCATCTGGAATGGTATGCCGCGGCACGAACGCTGGTCACGAAGGGGTGACGATACGCGCAGTAGCCGCGTACCGGGCGATTGCGGGACGATAGCCTGAATGACCAGGAACCGTGCGTAGCCAGGCAAACGCTAAGCAACAAGGAGATTAAGCTCGTGGCAGCCACGCTTCAGGAAACCCTGCTCGCACCGGAAACGCAGCCGAAGGTCGTCGCCGACTGCCTCACACTTATTCACGATGAGCTTGCCGAGAAGCACGGGGTCTCCGGCAGTGCGGTGAAGCTCGCGTACAAGGCCATCATCACGTTCAAGCCGGACCACATTCACCACATGGTGGAGGTACTGGTTCCGCAGATGGCGGAGCAGCTGCAGCCGTACTGGGCGGACTACGAGGCGGGCGGCGGCATAGCGGACGGTACGCCGTTCGCCGACTACCTGGTCAAGCACGGCGACGAGGTATCCCAGTCCCTGCTCGCGGTGACCGACCAGCGCGCGGAGGATTCCAGCCGTCCGATCGTCGTCAAGACGTACCGGAAGGTCCGCGGCGGCGCCGCGAAGAACGTGGAAGCCGCACTCCCGCGGGTCGGAGCCCTAGTCCAGAGGTACGCCGTCTAGCAAGGCCGCCGGCGGTCAGGTGAGCCAGTCTTCCGCTATGCGGGCGGAAAGCTGCTCGAGCAGCGGGCCGGCCTCGGCGCGGCAGCGGTCCACGCCGGGCTCGATGTCGGTGAGCGCGTAGGCCCTGGCGATGCCGGCGCCGGCCAGCTCGGCGGGGGAGAGGGTGCAGATACCGGCGACCGCCACCACCGGTATACCCAGCTGGCCGGCCGCCGCGGCGACGCCGGCCGGTGCCTTGCCGTGCAGGGTCTGCTCATCGAGCCGGCCCTCGCCGGTGACGACCAGGCGGGCGCCGTCGAGGTGCGGGGCGAACGACAGCAGGTCAAGCATGAAATCGATGCCCGGACTCACGACCGCGCCGAGGAACGCCAGCGCGGCGAACCCCAGCCCGCCGGCGGCACCCGCGCCGCTGGCGTCACGGCAGGAAACTCCCAGCGCCTGCTCGGCCGCGTCCGCCCAGCGGGTGAGGCCTTCCTCCAGGAACGTGACGTCTTCCTCGGACGCGCCCTTCTGCGGACCGTAGACGGCGGCCGCGCCGTGCTCGCCGAGCAGCGGGTTGTCCACGTCGCTCGCCACGACGAACTCGATGCCGGACAGGTCGCGCAGCCTGGACAGGTCGAGCTGGTGCAGCCGGGCCAGCGCGGCGCCCCCCGCCGGGATCTCGGTGCCGTACTCATCGAGCAGCCGGGCACCGAGGGCACGGACCATGCCGGCTCCGCCGTCCGTGGTCGCCACTCCGCCGAGCCCGAGCACGATCCGCTTGGCGCGCATCCGGGCCGCGGCGAGGATGAGCTCGCCGACACCCCGGCTTGAGGCGGTCAGCGGAGCCAGCGCGCCGCCGGGCAGCCTGCCGAGCCCGCATGCCTGCGCGACCTCGATCAGCGCGGTCCCGGCCTGCAGCGCGAACGCGGCGGTGACCGGCCTGCCGGTCGGGCCGCGGACCCCCAGCTCGACCCGGCGGAACCCGGCGGCCTCGGCGGCGTCGACGGTGCCGTCGCCGCCGTCCGCGACCGGTACCCTGGCGACATCGATCCCCGGCCGGACCAGGGCGAATCCGGCGGCGAGGTGTCCCGCTACCTGTTCGGCGGTGAGGGTGCCCTTGAACTTGTCAGGAGCGACCACCACGTGGCTCATGTCGGCAATGACATCACGAGCCGCCAGTCTCCTGCCAGCGTTTCCGCAGGGCCGTGAAGCCGCCCTCGGTCAGCGATCCGTACAGCCTGACCCTGGCTACGCCCCCGTCGGGGAAGATGCTGAGCCGTGCGTGCGTTCCCGGCGGTCCGTCGACGCGGAACCGGTGCACGGTGTCGGGCTGCAGCGGCTGCCGGGCCAGCAGGTCCGTCCAGCGCCAGCCGTCGCCGACCTCCAGCCTGACCTCACCTGGAGCGTTGCCCCGGTACCCGGACGTGTCGATCTCGGCCATCTTGATCACCGACTGCCCGGTGAGCGCGATGATGAGCCACTCGTGGCCGGGGACGCGCCGCCTGCGGGTCTCCCAGCCCTCGCCCATTACCCGGGACAGGCCTGGGGAGATGACGTTGCGCGGCACGGAGTAGAACTCGTCGCTGCACGACATGATGTCGGCGCCGTTCTCCAGCGCGGCCAGGTCGAACGTGAGCCCGTCCAGCATGCCGGGCGCCGGCACCACCGCGCCGTGCACCCGCAGCCTGGCCACGCCGCCGTCCGGGAAGATGTTCAGCCGCACATGCGTGAACCGGCGCCGCAGCGAGACCGGGAACACGTGCCGGTTGTCACCGGAAAGGTCGGTGCGCGGGACGATCTCCATCCAGCCTGCCAGCTCGTCCGGCGCCGGGTAGCCGGCCGCGAAGCAGGCCTGAACCGAGCAGGCCTGCGGGTAGTTCCCCGTGTAGAACGCGGTGTCCACCACGACCGCGTGCACCACGCCGGGGGCGCCGAACCGGGCGATCACCCAGTCGTGCTCGGCGGGGTCCGGCAGCGCGCCGCCGGGACCGCGGCGCCGCCTGGTCTCCCAGCCGTCGTAGATCTGGCCCTTGGGGCCGAACGAGTGCGGCGTGAACACCGGCGCGGCCGGCTTGATCAGGTTCTCCTTCTCCGCGAAGAACTCGTCGCTGGCCCCCACCACCGACCCGCGCAGCCCCAGCAGGTCGGGCAGGTCCGTGTCATCCACGCGCGGGTCTCTCCTTGGTCAGCAGGTGGCCCGCAGGCGAGCCGTCAGTCGATGCCTCTATACCCCCCAGCCACACCCGTCGCACGCTTCCCGTCAGCTTCTGTCCCAGGTACGGGGTAACCGGATGCCGCTGCAGCAGGTGCGCGGCATCCACCTCCCAGGACGCATCGGGGTCGAAGGCCACCAGGTCCGCGTCGCGGCCCACGGCGATCTGCCCCTTGCGGGACGACAGGCCCGCCAGCGCCGCCGGGCCGGACGCCATCCAGCGGACCACGTCGTCAAGTGACCGGCCGCGTCCCCTGGCGATCGTCCAGATGGCGGCCAGGCCGAGCTGCAGCGAGGCGATGCCGCCCCACGCGGTCCCGAAGTCGCCGGCCTTCATTTCGGGCAGGCACGGCGAGTGGTCGGACACCACGCAGTCGATCACGCCGGCTTCCAGCGCCCGCCACAGTGCCTCGCGGTTGATCGCGTCCCTGATCGGCGGGCAGCACTTGTACTCGGTGGCGCCCTCGGGCACCTGCTCGGCGGCGAAGAACAGGTAGTGCGGACAGGTCTCCGCCGACAGCCGGATGCCGGCTCCCTTGGCCCCGGCGATCATCGCCGCGCACTCGGCCGCGGACAGGTGCACGATGTGCGCCCGGGCGCCGGTGCCGGCGGCGGCGGAGATCACCTTCTCGATCGCGCGGCGCTCCGCCTTCGGCGGCCGGGACGCGACGAACGTGCCGTAGTCCTGCCCGGACGCCGACGAGATCTCCCCGCCGTCCTCGGCGTGCACGATCAGCGTGGCGTCAAGCCCGGCCAGTACCGTCATCGCGGCGCGCAGCTCAGCCACGTCCAGCGGCGGGAACTCGGGCACGCCGGAGTCGAGCAGGAAGCACTTGAACCCGACCACGCCGGCCTCGTGCAGGCCAGCGAGTTCCCCGGTGTTGCCGGGTACCGCGCCGCCCCAGAACGCGACGTCCACCCAGCACTGCCCGTCGGCGGCCGCCTGCTTCTCGCGCAGCGCCGCCACCGATACCGTCGGCGGCAGTGAGTTCAGCGGCATGTCGCAGATCGTGGTGACACCGCCGGCCAGAGCCGACCGGGTAGCGGTGGCGAACCCTTCCCAGTCGGTCCGGCCCGGCTCGTTCACGTGCACATGCGTGTCGACAAGTCCCGGCAGCAGTGCCAGCTCAGCGAGGTCGACATCCGCCGCGCCGTCGATGTGAGTGCCGTAGTCCTCAATGGCCGTGATCGAGGCGCCGTCGACCACGACCGCGGCGGGCCGCGTCCCGTCCGGCAGCACGGCGCGCCGCGAGCGGAGGACCAGGGGGCCGCTCATGCGGCGGCAGCGGTCGTAGGCGGGGTGGAAGCGATTGCGATACCCATGTCCTTATGATGCAGGTCAATCCTGAATCCTGGTTGAAATTCCCGAGCCATGATCGCGAGTCTCTCATCTGCGCTGGGCTGTACACCGACAGGGTGACCAGCGCGTCTGATACAAATGGACAGTCTTACTCAAAAAACTGGGCGGAGTGGACATAATGCGTCTGAGTAAAGCACGGACACTGACGCTTGCCGGTGTTGCTGTTGCGGCTGGTGCGACCGCTGCGGGGCTCCTTGCCTCGTCGGCCACCGCTGCGCCGGCGGCGCACGAGCAGAGCGGCCCCAGCTATCAGGTGCGGGACATCCTGTACGGCTGGAACATGAAGCACAAGAACAGCGACACCGGGAAGTCTGAGGAGCTCAGCGACCCGGCGGGCCTTGCCCAGTACGGCGGCAACCTGTACGCGTCGTTCACGAACGGGGTCGGCGCGCAGGGACAGGCCAGCACGTCGGGCAACGTGGACAGCACCATCGTTGAGTTCACCTCGGGCGGCTCGGTCGTCGCCCAGTGGGACGTGGCCGGCCAGGCACAGGCCCTCACCGCGAACCCCGCCACCGGCGAGGTCATCGCAGCGGTGAACCCCGCGGGGAATTCCAGCTTGTACAGCATTGAGCCGGGCGGCCAGGTTATCCACTACGCCTACAGCAAGGCGCTGGCGAGCAAGGGCGGTACCGGGGAGGCGACCTACGACGGCAGTCAGCTGCTGGTCACCGCGTCCCAGCCGACCGCGCCTGCCTGGTCCTCTCCCGCGGTGTACTCGGTCAGCCTGGACCAGACCACGAAGGTCGCGACCATCAAGCCGTTCTACTGGGATAACTCCCCGGCGAGGATCGCGAACGACCCCGGTGGCGCCGGCGACCCGCTGGGCACCAACGTCACCCTCGGCCTGAGCCCGGGCTCGATTTCCGTCCTCGGGTCGACCTCGCCCCGGTTCGCGAAGCACGTGGTGGTGTCGAGCGGGAGCAGCGAGGTTATCGGGTCGGGCTCCGCCGGGCTGTGGGACCTCAAGACGGCTCAGCCGGTGGGCGACGTCGCGGTCGTGACGCAGTGGAACGGCGACCTGTACGCCACCAACCCGGTCACCGACACCGTAAACGTCGTCGGCTACAACAAGGCGATCTGGCCGGGCACCGTGTTCGTCGCCGTCAACCCGGGCAGCTCGTCGGCCAAGGTCGAGCAGCTCAACCTGCAGTCGGGACAGCTGCTGTCCTACGGGTTCTGGGGCGTGAGCCTGCAGCCGCAGGACCTGCTCTACGTGCCGAGCAGCGGTAACTAAGCGAGCCAGGTAGGCGCGCCAGCCGCCGTATTCCGTGATGTCGGTGAGGTCCTCCAGTGGCGGCTGCTCTTTCCCAACCGGGAGGAACCGTCCCCCCGGACCCCCGCGGCCGAGGACGCCGCCGCGGAGGATCATGCCGAGCGACGCGGAGCCGTCGGCCAGCTCGATGACGCCGAGCTCGAGCTCCGGCGGCTCGGCCGGCAGCAGGCTGTCGCGCAGCACATCCAGCGGCAGGTCGTACACCTCGCCGGCGATGGCCCGGCCGCCGGTCCCGGCCGGCTGCAGGGCCGGGTAGCGGTCGCCCACTGAGTGCAGGCGGTAGCGCGGCGCCGTGCTGGTCTCCGCGATCAGCCTGGCGCCGCGCAGCAGGTGATGCAGGGAACCGCCGCGCATCCCGCCGCCGTTCAGGAACATCTGTGGCATCTAGGTCCTCGTGATATTAGGTTCCCGTGATGTGCTCGGGCCGGACGGGAACACGGGTCAGGTCAAGGCCGGTCGCCGCGCGGATCGCCGCGACCACCGCCGGCGTCGAGGAGATCGTCGGCGGCTCGCCGATGCCGCGCAGGCCATACGGTGCGTGCGGGTCGGCCAGCTCGAGCACGTCAAGCAGCACCGGCGGCATGTCCAGGATGGTGGGGATCAGGTAGTCGGTGAACGACGGGTTCTGAACCTTCCCTTCGGTCACCTGGATTTCCTCCATCACCGCCAGTCCCAGGCCCTGGGCGATGCCGCCGTGGATCTGGCCCTCGACGGCCTGCGGGTTCATCGCCTTGCCGACATCCTGTGCGGTGGCGATCTCCACCACCTTCACCAGGCCGAGCTCGGTGTCCACGTCGACCACCGCGCGGTGCGCGGCGAACGCGAACTGCACGTGCGCATTGCCCTGGCCGGTCTCCGGATCCAGCGTCTCGGTCGGCCGGTGGTGCCACTCGACGGTCGCCTCGGCCGGCAGCCCGCTGCGGGCCGCCTGCTCGCGGACCTGCTCGCACGCGGCCCGTACCGCGCCGCCTGTCATGTAGGTCTGCCGGGACGCCGACGACGATCCGGCGCTGCCGATGCTCGTGTCGGCGGGCAGGATCACCACCTGCTCGACGCCGAGCTCGGTCCGCGCGATCTGCCCGAGCACCGTCACCAGGCCCTGGCCGACCTCCGCTGCCGCCGTGTGCACCTGCGCCACCGGCTCGCCGTTCACCAGCTCCAGCCGTACCCGCGCCGTCGAGTAGTCGTCGAACCCCTCGGAGAAGCAGATGTTCTTGATGCCGACCGCGTAGCCGACGCCGCGGCGCACCCCCTCGCCGTGCGTGGTGTTCGAGACACCGCCTGGCTGCGCGCGCAAGTCACCCGTGGCGGCGGCCGGCAGGGGTCTCGCCGCGACCAGCCTGAGCAGCTCCGCGACGGGCGCGGCCGAGTCCACCACCTGGCCGGTGGGTACCTTGTCGCCTTCGGTGAGCGCGTTCTGGATCCGGAACGCGACCGGGTCCATGCCCAGGGCCGCCGCGAGCTTGTCCATCTGGGACTCGTAGGCAAAGCAGGCCTGCACCGCGCCGAACCCGCGCATCGCACCGCAGGGAGGGTTGTTGCTGTAAACCACGCAAGCATCCATAACGACTGTGGCTACGCGGTACGGGCCGATGCCAAGTGTCGCGGCGTTGGCGACGACGGCGGGGGAGCTTGACGCGTAGGCGCCGCCATCAAGCAGGATGTCGCCCTTCACGTACACGAGCGTGCCGTCCTTGGTGGCGCCGTGCTCGTATCGCAGGGTCGCCGGATGACGGTGCACGTGCCCGAAGAAAGACTCCTCCCGCCCGTACACGATCTTGACCGGCTTGCCGGTGTGCAGCGCGAGCAGGCAGGCGTGCACCTGCATGGACAGGTCCTCGCGCGCGCCGAAGGCACCGCCGACCCCGGCGAGGGTGATCCGGACCTTCTCCGGCGGCAGCCCGAGGCAGCCCGCGACCTGGCCCTGGTCGACATGCAGCCACTGGGTGGCGACATACAGGTCGACGCCGCCGTCCTCGGCGGGGACCGCGAGGCCGGACTCCGGGCCGAGGAACGCCTGATCCTGCATGCCTACCTGGTACTCGCCGGTGACGACGACGTCGGCCGTGGCCGTCGGGTCGCCGGTGCGGATCTTCACCTCGCGCAGGAGATTCCCGTGCGGGTGCAGCCGGGGTGCGCCGGGTTCCAGGGCCTGACGGGCGCTGGTGATGGCGGGCAGCACCTCGTAGTCGACCTTGATGCGCTTGGCGGCGCGGCGGGCGGTTTCCGGGTGGTCGGCGGCGACCAGCGCGACCGCCTCGCCCTGATAGCGGATCCGGTCCATGGCGAGTACCGGCTGGTCCTTGTGCTCGAGGCCGTAGACGGGGGAGCCAGGCACGTCCTTATACGTGAGGACGGCGTGCACCCCGGGCACGAGCAGCGCGTCGGTGATGTCGATGCCCAGGATGAGCGCGCTGGGGTGCGGACTGCGCAGCGTCGCGCCCCACAGCATGCCATCGAGCCACAGGTCGGAGGAGTAGGCGAACTCGCCGGTGACCTTCTGCCTGCCGTCCGGGCGCTGCGGGCTGCTGCCGATGCCGGCGGTCGTGCCTGTGGTGGGTGCGGTGCCGGTGCCGGTGGCCTGGGTCATCGCGTCTCCAGCAGCCGGCGGCGGGCGGCGCGGACATCACCGGTGATCGCGGTGACGTCCGCGGTGCGCAGCTGGTCCCGCTCGACCACGGGCCTGCCGTTGACAAGGAGCAGCTCCAGCGGTGCCCGCGGGCCCATGACGAGCGCGGCCACCGGGTCCGGGTCCGTGCCGCCGAAGGCGTGCGCGTCGTGGGCCAGCGTGTCCAGTCGCCACAGCGCGATGTCGGCGAGCATCCCAGGGCGGAGCGCGCCGATCTCGTCCTCGCGGCCCAGGCAGCGCGCACCGCCGCGGGTGCCGAGCCACAGCGCCTGCCGCGGCGACAGGGCAGCCGGGCCGTCCCTGAGCCGGGCGGCCAGCAGTGCCTGGCGCAGCTCGCCGAGCACCGTAGAGCCCTCACTGGACGCCGGGCCGTCCACGCCGAGTCCCACCCCGGACTTTCCCCCGCTCACCTGGGCATTGAGCAGCTGACGGACCGGTGCGATGCCGGCCGCGAGCCGGGCGTTCGAGGACGGGCAGTGCGCCAGCGAGGTCCCGGTGGCGGCCAGCCGTTTCACGGCGGGCTCGTCCAGGTGCACCCCGTGCGCCAGCCAGACATCGGGGCCCAGCCAGCCCAGGTCGTCGGCGTACTCGGCCGGGGTCTTGCCCATGGTCTGCCGGCAGTACGCGTCCTCCTCCGCCGTCTCGGCCAGGTGCGTGTGCAGTCGTACCCCGGTCCGGCGCGCCAGCGCGGCCGCCTCGCGCATGAGCCGGGGCGTCACCGAGAACGGGGAGCAAGGCGCCACCGCGATCCGCACCATCGAGCCGGGGGAGGGATCGTGGAACCGGCGGATGGCATCCTCGGTGGCGGCGAGCGCGGCGTCGGTCCCCTCGATGACCTCGTCCGGCGGCAGCCCGCCGGCGGAGTGGCCGAGGTCCATCGAGCCGCGGCACGGATGGAACCTGATGCCGAGGCTCCCGGCCGCGTCGATCTCCGCCGCCAGCGCGTCCGGTCGGCTGGTGCCGTCGGCGCCCCCGCCTCCGTCGGCGCCCCCGCCGCTCCTCGCGGGCGGGAAAATGTAGTGATGATCGGTGCTGGTGCTGCAGCCGGCCAGCGCCAGCGCGGCCAGCCCGGCGCTGGCCGCCGCGTGCACCTGCTCGGCATCGATCCTGGCCCACAGCGGGTACAGCTCGGTCAGCCAGTCGAAAAGCACGGACTGCTGCGCCATGCCCTGGGTCAGCCACTGGTAGAGGTGATGATGGCTGTTGATCAGGCCGGGCGTGGCCAGGCAGCCCCGGCCGTCGACGGTGACGCTGGTTCCGCCGGCTTCCCCGCGCAGGCCTGGCGGTCCGGTGCCGACGGCGGTGATCACGCCGTCGGTCACCACGATGTGACCGTCGCGGATCTCGGTGCCGGTGCTCTCGTGGCTGGTGCCGTCCATGGCGGCGATCGAGCAGCCTTCGATGATGAGCCGGCTCATGTGCTGGTCCGGGTGGTGCTGGCTCGGGTGGTGCTGGTCCGGGTGGTGCTGATCCGGGTGGCCGCGAGTCGGACCGCGTCGAGGATCTTCTCGTAGCCGGTGCAGCGGCACAGGTTGCCCGCCAGGCTCTCGCGGATGTCTTCGTCTGACAGGTCGCCGGCCCTGTCCCGCAGCAGGCTGTGCGTCTGCATGATCAGGCCAGGCGTGCAGAAGCCGCACTGCACCGCCCCCGCCTCGATGAACGCCTGCTGCACCGGATGCAGGGCGTCGCCGCTGGCGCTGAGCCCTTCTACGGTGACGACGTCACGCCCGCCCGCCTGCCCGGCCGCGACCAGGCACGCGCACACGGGCACGTCATCGAGCAGCACCGTGCATGAGCCGCATTCGCCCTGCTCACAGGCGTTCTTCGATCCGGGCAGTGCGAGCCGCTCCCGCAGCACGTACAGCAGGCTCTCGCCCTCCCAGACGTCATCCGCGGTCATCGGCTCCCCGTTGACCGTCATCGTCACCCGCATCGTTCCTCCCCGCTCGCGCCCGCCGCGTACTCAACCCACCGGGGGGAACCGTCCCCCCGGAACCCCGCGGCCCAGGCCCAGGTCAGGGTGCGCCGTGCCAGCACCGACAGCGCATGCCTGCGGTACGCCGCGGTGCCCCGCACATCGTCAATCGGCCGCGCCGCCTGTGCCACCAGCGCGCCGAACTCCCGCGCCACCGCGTCCGGCAGCGGCCCAGAGTCCGCCCACCGCCCCGCCAGCTCGCCAGCCAGGAACTCCTCAGCAGCGGCAGCCCGCAGCGGCGTCGGCCCCGCCGACCCGATCCCCGTCCCCACACTCCCGCCACGCGCCGGCCCCGGCCCCGGCCCCGGCCCCGGCCCCGGCGTGCCAATGGCGCCAACGGCATCGCTGGCGGCGGCATCCGGGGCGTTGAGCGGGCCCGTTGGCGCCATTGGCACGCTCGTGGGCGTGGTGGGTGTGGGGCTTACGGGATGCAGGGGGTTTACGAGGTGTGTGGGGTTTTCGGGATGTGGGGGGCGGAGTTCTAGGGCGAAGGCGCAGACGGCTATGACCATGGCGTTGCGGGTGCCGATCTTGGCGAACTGCTGGGGGCCCGGGGCGCGGGGGAGCAGGACGGCGGTGATCAGCTCGTCGGGCTCGAGGGCGTTGCGCTTGGGACCCACGTAGAACTCGGCGGCGGGGATCTGCCTGGTGCCGCGGCGTGAGGCGGCCTCGATGACCGCGCCGGAGGCGAGCAGCATCGGGTGGCAGTCGCCGGCCGGGGACGCCGCGCCGAGGTTGCCGCCGATCGTGCCGCGGTTGCGGATCTGCGGTGAGCCGACCGTCCGTGCTGCCATCGCCAGGCCGGGCAGCAGCGTGCCGAGTTCGCCGATCAGCCGGACGTAGCTGACCCCGGCGCCAATCCGGAGGTGGCTTCCACTGTGACCGGCGCTGTGACCGGCGCTGGCCGGTCCCCAGGCGGTCAGCTCGGCGACGCGGGTCAGGTCCAGCAGGGCCTCCGGCCGCCGCGCGTCGAAGTTGATCTCCACCATCACGTCGGTGCCGCCCGCGATCGGGACGGCGCCGGGGTACTCGGCCTTGAGATCGAGTGCCTCGTCGAGGGAGCCAGCCTGGAGGAACTCCATCAGCCCGCACCAGCATCGTCATCGCGCCTGACGGTTCCCTCGATGAGGCCGTAGGGACGGTCCGCGGCGTAGAACACCTCGCCCTTGCTGGCAATCCCGAACGGCGACATGTCGACTTCGAAGTGGTGCTTGTTGGGGAGCGACAGGTGGATCTCGGCTACCTCGGGCAGACCCTCAAGGACCCGCTTGCCCATGGCGTACAGCGTCTGCTGCAGCGAGTAGCTGTGCGTTTCCGCGAACGCCGACATCAGCAGGTCCCTGGCAGTGGCGTAGGACTGCGACCACCGGGGTGTCCCGCTGTGCCGCCAGCTCGCGTTCACCGCGGTGGCCAGGATCCGGTCGGTGGTCTCGGGCAGCGTGGTGTACTGGTCCCGCGCGAAGCCCCAGAACTCCGAGCCCGCCGAGTTCAGCAGCACCAGGTCCCGCAGCCCGGAGGTTACCCGCGGCTCGCCGCCGTCGCAGGTCACCGTCGCCGTCCGGGTCTCGCGGCCGGACCTCGCGAACGAGTGGCCGGTGCTCGCGATCCGTTCCCACGCGTACTCGTCGATCGAGACCTGTGCGGTGCGGATGGCCTCCTGGGTGGCGACGAAATGCCGTGCCAGCAGCAGCGCGAAGTCCTCGATCTCGCCGACGCCGTGCTCGGCGGCGAACGCGAAGACGGTGTTCTTCTGCGCGTCGGTGGTGAGCACCGCTGAGTTGTCGCCGGTCAGGTGGGTGGGCTCAAGATCACCGGACAGCGCCACGCTGACGCACAGGTCCCTGAGCTCGTGGCTGCCGGGGGAGCGGTTGACGCGGAGCAGCCGGACTTCGGCCTTGCCGTACTGACTGGGGCCCAGCACGATCATGGTCAGGTCCCCCGGTAGGTGGAGTAGGCAAACGGGCTGAGCAGCAGGGGCACGTGATGGTGCTCCCCGGCCGCGGTGGTCTCGAACGTGATCGTGACCTCGGGGTAGAACGTCGCTATCTCGCGCGCCGCGAAATAGTCGCCGGTGCCGAACGTGATCCGGTACGCCGCCCGGTGCAGCTGACCGGGGAACCGCAGGCGGCCGTCGGCATCGGTGCGGCCGGCCGCGACGTGTGCCCAGGTGCCATCGGGGATACGCCGCTCAAGCCGCACGGTGACACCTTCGGCGGCGCGCCCGATGCTCGCATCCAGGACGTGGGTGGATAGCGTCACAGGCTCAGCAGCTTCGCCAGGCGGAGACGAGTTATCTTCATGAGCTCCTGTCGAGCCACAGCCCGTTCTGATATCGGGTCGTTCAGGAGACGGGCCCGCAGGTCCGTGAGGATCTCAGGGCCGGAGCGGCCGCTCGCGCAGATCAGGAAGACATGGCCGTACCGCTGCTCATAGGCGACGTTCCCCGCGGCGATCGCCTGGCGGACCTCGTCACCGGCCGCAGCCGCGGTGGCCTGCTCGGCGGCGGAGGCGGCGGAGGTGGTGCGCTCCCCGATCCGGGGATGGCCTCTCATGGCCTCGACTATATCGTCCCAGGTCAGAGTGTCGAAGGCGGAGTAGATCGCGGCGTCGAGGGCGGCCACGTCCCGGTAGGGGCGGCCATCCGCGATCAGCTTGGCGAACGAACGGGAATCACAGCAGGTGAGCACATCGTGCTCGGCCGCATCGTGGGGTGCCGCGTTGAAGGCACCGAGGTCCGCCATGCGCCCATCCAATCAGGCCCGGTCGGGCGCCGGGTAGGCGCCTGCTGCCGAATCGGACATACCTTGCGAGTAGCGCATTTGTAGCTTTCGCTAAATAATAAGCAGTTACAGTACATATCGGAGCGATCGCTAAACGCTGCGGCGGAAGGAGGCAGGTGCGAGTACGTGACCTGCTCGACGTGCCAGGGCTAGGACTGCGGCTGCTGACCGACGTCACCGGGATGGACCGGCCCATCACGCACGTGTACACCACTGACCTGCCGGATCCCGGGCGGTACCTGACGCAGGGAGATCTGGTGCTGACCGGCATGATCTGGTGCCGTGGCCCGGGTGACGCGGACCGGTTCGCCCGGGCGGTCGCGCGGGCCGGCGCTGGCGCGGTGGGGGCCGGGGAGGCCCTCGGCCTCGTGCCGATCGAGGTGATCGAGGCCTGCGCACGGCATGGCGTCGCCCTGCTGGCGGTCCCGGCCGAGACATCGTTCGCCGCCGTCATTGACGAGGTCGGGCGGCGGCTGGGCGGCGACCGGGCCAGCGCGATGACCCGCGTGCTCGGGCGGCGCCGGCTGCTGCTGTCCGCGGTGGCGGAGGGCGCCGGGCTTGACGAGATGTTCCGGCTGATGGGCAAGGAGCTCGGGCTGGAGAGCTGGCTGCTCACCGGCACCGGGCGGGTGGTCGGCGGTACCGGGCCGGCCATGCCGCGCTCGCAGGCCCTGCGGTTCGCGGCGGAATATCTCAAGGCGGACCGGCTGCCCGCGGTGGCCCGGCTGGCCGGGGACGGAGAGGCCAGGTACTCGATGTTCGGGATCGGCAGCGAGCCGAGGCTCACCAGCTGGTTCCTCGCCTGCGCGGGCCGGGAGCAGGACTGGGCACATGAGCTGCGCGAATCCGTGGCGGAGCTTGTCGCTGACGTGGCGCTTGAGCGAGCCAGGCTGGACGCCGGGCGGGCGGGCGACCGCAAGCTGGCCGAGGCCATCGTCACCAGGCTGTCCGCCGACGGCGCTTCCGCGGCTGACATCACGTCGCTGCTGAACGCCGCCGAGCTGCCACCGGATGGCCCGTACCTGGTGGCCTCGATACGAGCGGACGCGGACGGGCGGATGGGCGGTTCCGAGCGCTGGCGCTGCGACCTTGCCGAGGAGCTGACCGTCCCGTATGCCGGACGCGCCCTGGTCGCGCCGCTCGCCGCCCCCGGCTCGCCGGGGGAGATCGTCGCGCTCGTGCCGCTGCCCGCGGAGGACGGGCCCGATGGCTCGCCGGCGGCAGGGTCCTGGATGGCCGCGGCGCACGCGTTCGCGGACCGGCTGCGGGAGACGCGGCCGGTATTCGAGGCCGACCGGTCCCGGATCCGGCTGAGCGTGGGCGTCAGCACGCCCGCTTCCGGCGTGGCGGCGCTGGCCGGAGCGCTGCACGAGGCCGGCAGCGCGCGCCGGCTCGCCGCGGTGCGTGCCGCCGGCGAACCGGGCGGGTGCGCGGCGATCTGCGTGGTCACCAGCGACGAGGTGGCCTCGCATGAGCTGCTGCTCGCCAGCGTGCCCGGCACCGTGCTGCGCTCGTTCCGCGGCCGGCTGCTGGACCCGCTGCTGGACTACGACGAGCAGCACCGGGCCGAGCTGCTGCCGACGCTGCGCGAGTTCCTTGACTGCTCCGGCTCCTGGAATGCGTGCGCGGCCAAGATGTACGTGCACGTGAACACCGTGCGGTACCGGATCCGGCGGATAGAGGAGCTGACCGGGCGGGACCTTTCCTCACTCGATGACCGGGTGGACTTCTTCCTGGCGCTGCGGATCCGGTTAGCTGCGGCTTCCGCTCCCCGCACGTCTCCGCTTCCTGCACGTCTCCGCTTCCTGCACGTCTCCGCTTCCTGCACGTCTCCGCTTCCTGCACGTCTCCGCTTCCTGCACGTCTCCGCTTCCTGCACCTCGCGTCGTTTTTGACGGAAAGAAAGCGCTCGACGGAAGAAAATGTGTCGGATTTGACTCCTTTCTTTCCGTCAGGCTTCGAATTTCCGTTGAAATACGAGCCGGGATGTTGCGGGTGGTGTCTAAGCGGGAGGAAGCGAGTGAAGGTGCGTGTGGGTTAGACGCAAGGTGCTCGGAGACCGGGACGTTGACGGAGACGGAGGGGGCGGGTGGCGTGCCTGCCAACGCGTCGCGTTATGTCCGAAATGCCCGTTATGGGTAACGGTATGGGTCAGACGCGCGCGGTGTCCTTGCCGAACCGCCAGATCGCGCCGCCGGCGAAGATGACCAGCCACGCTATGACGTTGACGATCCAGGTCCACTGGACTCCGCCGCCGAGCAGCGGCGCGTGCACCAGCTGGTTGATCCCGTACTCAGGAGACCACTTGGCGATGTCCTGTATCGACTGCGGAAGGATGTCGATCGGGATGAACAGGCCGCCCACGAAGGCGAACAGCGACATGATCAGGCCGAGCAGCTGCGGCACGACATCGGCGGGTATCAGGAAGCCGATGAACAGCCCGAATGCCGCGAAAAGCAGCGAGCCGGCCCAGACGCACAGGGCGCTGACGATCCACAGGTAGACGGGCATCTGGGCCTTGTGGGTCAGGATGCCGCCGACCACGTTCACGATGGTAATCGGGACGAGCCCGAGAACCAGCGCGGTCGTCACCTTCATGCCGATATAGCCCGCCGACGATAGCGGTGTCAGCCGGAGCTGCCTGCTCCAGCCCTGGGCACGCTCGACGGAAACCCCCGCGCCCGTGTAGGTGGTCGAGAATATGGCGCCGTAAAGCGCGAGGCTCACCAGGACCCACGCCGCGTAATTCCCGTGGCCGTAGTTGCCTGTCGTGTTGACCCTGTTCAACCCGAAGGCGAAGTAGAAGATGATCGGGACGATGACCGTGATGATCACGGCGCGCGGGTTCCGCCGCAGGCGGCGGATCTCCAGGTTCAGCGCGGTCAGGTTGTAGCCGCCGAAGGCCGGGGCTCGCCGGCCGCTCAGGTCTGGCACTGACGTTGTGGTCATCGGTTAGCTCCAGTATTCACGGTGCCTGGCTCGCCACTGCCTGACTCGGCAGTGTCGGCGGTCAGTGCGAGGAACGCGTCTTCGATACCGCGAGCGGCGATCTCGAGGTCCCGGGCTTTGGTGTGAGTCAGCAGGTACCTGGCCACCGCGTCGCTGTCGTTCGAATGGATAAGGACGGTGTTGCCGCGGATCTCGACGCTTTCCGCCCCGTCGATGGCGAGGAGCTCGGCCTCGCTCGCCGCGGTCATGGTGGCCCGTACGGTGCGGCCCGCCGACATGGCCTTGATCTCGGACGCGGTGCCATCGGCGATCTTCTGCCCGTGCCGCATCAGGATGATCCGGTCGGCGTAGGCGTCCGCCTCCTCCAGGTAATGGGTGGCGAACAGCACGGTCCTGCCCTGCTCGGCATCCTTGCGGATCGACGCCCAGAAGCTGCGCCGCCCCTCGACGTCCATGCCGGTGGTCGGCTCGTCCAGGACGAGCAGCTCGGGGTCGGAGACGAGCGCCATCGCGAACCTGAGCCGCTGCTGCTCACCGCCCGAGCACTTTCCCACCCGGCGGTCCGCGATCTTGGTGATCCCGGCCCGCTCCAGCACCTCGGCCGCGGGCTTGCGCTGCGCGAACAGGCTGGCGGTGTACTGCACTGTCTCCAGGACGGTCAGGTCTTTCAGCAGCCCGCCCGTCTGCATCACCGCGGAAACCAGGCCGCGCGTGACCGCCTGCCGCGGGTGCATGCCGAAGACGGATACCTGGCCGGACGTCTGCTGGGACAAGCCGAGGATGATGTCGATGGTGGACGTCTTGCCCGCGCCGTTCGGCCCGAGGATGGCCACGATTTCCCCCGAGTCGACGCTCACGTCGACTCCCCTGACGGCCTGCACGTTCCCGAAGTGCTTTCTGACGTCTTTCAGCTCAATTGCCAGCGGGACAGCACTAGTCATGGGCCCAGTCTTGCAGCCCCGAGGGTCGTGCGCACTAGATGCGACGACTCGTTAGAGTTGCGAATCGGGACCGTTGCAGAGTCGTGTTTTAGGCGGAAGATAGACGCTCGGCGGAAAATTAGTGGACATTTCTGACTCATTTTCGTCCGTCTGGCACTGATCTTCCGTCATGGCGGAGGCGCAGCGAGTCATGGCGGAGGCGCAGCGAGATAAGGCCGGGATGGGCCGGATTGGCACTCGTGGGGTAGGGCCAATCCTGAGATCGTGGACGCATGCCTAGGCGTCTGGTGCAGTTGTTCAGCGGGCTGGTGCTCTACGGGGTCAGCGACGGGATGCTGCTGCTGGCCGGGCTCGGCGTGGACCCGTGGGATGTGCTGCACCAGGGGCTGGCCCGCCGGATCGGGCTGCAGACCGGGACCTGGTCGATCATCGTGGGTGCGGCCGTGCTGCTGCTGTGGGTGCCGCTGCGGCAGCGGCCGGGCATCGGGACACTGTGCAATGTGGTGACGATCGGGGCGGTCATGGACCTGGTGCTCGCCGTCGTCCCCGCGCCGCACTCGCTGCCGGTGCAGGTCCCGCTGATGGCCGGCGGGGTTGTCCTCAACGGCGTGGCAACCGGCCTGTACATCGGGGCCGGTCTCGGACCAGGGCCGCGGGACGGGCTGATGACCGGGATCGCGGCGCGCGGCCACTCGATACGGGTGGTGCGCACGGGTATCGAAGCGATCGTACTGCTGGCCGGCTGGCTGCTCGGCGGCAGCGTCGGGATCGGCACCGTCCTCTATGCCGTGGGCATCGGGCCGCTGGCGCATGTGTTCATCCCGCTATTCGCTGGTCCCGGCACCGAGAAGGACTCGTGACCGCGAGGTTCTGACTGGGACGGGAACCACAGGCCGTTCTGATGGCCGGTTGGGGGGCATGTTTCAATCTGAGAGTGGAAATTGGCGATGACGAGGATGCCCGTCCGGGACGGGTGACGATCCGGCAGGTGGCGGAGCTGGCCGGAGTGTCGATCGCGACGGTGTCCCGTGTCGTCAACGGGCGCTCGGATGTGTCGGTCCAGACCAGGGACGCCGTGCGGCGGGTGATCAGGGAACACGGTTACCTGGCGGGCGCGAGGGCGCGTACGGAGCCGGGCGGGCTGATCCGCATCATGGTGCCGGAGGTGCATTCCAACTACTTCGCCGAGATCGTGTCCGGCGCGAGCGAGTCGCTCTACGAGCATGACATGCGGGTGGAGCTCTGCCCGGTCCGGCACCCCCGCGCGCCCGGAGCGTCGCTGCCGGACCGGCTGGCCGACGGCGTGGCCGAGGGCGCCATCCTGATCCTGCCCGACCGGCCTGACGAGGAGTTCGAGGCGCTCGCGGGGCTGGGCTTCCCGTTCGTGATCGTGGATCCGGGCACCGAGATGGCCGAGGGGATTCCCGTGGTGTCCGCCGCGCACGCATCCGGCGCGACCCAGGCCACCACGCACCTGCTGGCGCTCGGGCACCGGCGCATCGGCGCGATCGGCGGACCCGAGGATCGCGTCGCCACCCACGAGCGGGTACGCGGGTACCACGCGGCACTCGCGGGGGCCGGTGTCCTGCCCGATCCCGCCCTGTTCCGGTACTCGGATTTCACCGTCGAGGGGGGCCGGGCGGAGGCCGAGTGGCTGCTGCGCCTGCCTGACCCGCCCACGGCGATCTTCGCGTTCAACGACGCGATGGCGATCGGCGCGATACAGGCGCTTGCCGCGCACGGCCTCCGGGTTCCCGCCGACGTCTCTGTCGTCGGATTTGATGACACCATCCAGGCCGCGATCGCGGTCCCCGCGCTGACCACCGTGCGGCAGCCGCTGGCTGAACTGGGCCGGACCGCGGTCAGCCTGCTGCTGCGCCAGATCGAGAACAGGCGCATCGAGCCGCTCCGGGTGGAGCTCGCGACCAGGCTCGTCGTGCGGGACTCGACCGCACCGCTCGCCTGAGATTTCCGGCCTGAAGATCGAGGCTGCCGGGGCATTGACCGCCCTTCTCGCGACCTGTTACGTTCATTTCCGGAAACGTTCCGGAAATCGCTGTAACGCGTTTCGGAGCTCTCCTGGGGGGCCGAAAGGACAGCCGAGAGGACAGAGAAAGTGGAAGCTCACAGACGGTTCATGGCGGTAGCTGCCGCCACCCTGCTCACCGCGGCCGGTGTGGCAGCGTGTTCTTCTAGTCCGGCTAGCCCGGCCGCTGGCTCGGGTCACTCCACCTCCGGCGCGGCAGCCACGCTGGTGATGGAGAGCTCGCCGGAAACCACGATCACCCAGGCGTTCAGCCCGTACACCACCACCAGCGCCGCCTACGCCATGGGCGCGACCGGGCTCATCTACGAGCCGCTCATCCAGTTCGATATCGCCGCGCCGCCGACGTACTACCCGTGGCTGGCCACGTCCTACACCTGGAGCGACGGCGGCAGGGCGATTACCTTCGCGATCCGCCAGGGCGTGAAGTGGAACAACGGCACGCCGTTCACCGCGGCGGACGTGGCGTTCACCTTCAACCTCATCAAGAAGAACGCCGCGCTCAACCTCGACGGCCTGGACATCTCCGGCGTGAGCACATCGGGCAGCAACGTCACCGTTACCTTCCCGACCGCGCAGTACACCAACCTGCAGCAGATCGCCGGAACCGCCATCCTGCCGCAGGCAGTCTGGAGCACGGTCAACCCGGTGACCTTCACTGACGCGAACCCGGTCGGTACCGGACCGTACATGCTCGGCAGCTTCACGCCACAGGGCTTCACGCTGAAGAAGAACCCGTACTACTGGCAGCCTTCGCAGGTCCAGGTGCCGAAGGTCTACTTCCCCGTCTACACGTCTAACACCAGCGCGCTCACCGCGCTGTTCTCCGGGCAGATCGACTGGACCGGGAACTACATTCCCGGCCTGCAATCGGACTTCGTGGACACCGCGCCCGCCTACCACCACTACTGGGAGGCGGCCAGCGGCGACGAGAGCTACGAGCCGAACCTGACCAAGTGGCCCACTAACCAGCTGGCGGTCCGGCAGGCCATCAGCCTGGCGGTCAACCGCACAACGATCGCCTCAGAGGGCGAGTCCGGCCTGGAGAACCCGCTCCTCAACTCGACCGGGCTGACGCTGCCGACGTTCGACGCGTGGGCCGGACCGGTCGCCGGCGATACGTGGTCCGCGACAAGCAACGCGGCGGCTGCCAAGCAGGTACTCGAGAAGGCCGGCTTCACCCTGGGCAGCAACGGGTACTTCGAGAAGAACGGCCAGACCGTCGCGCTCACCGTCATCGGCCCGGCCGCCTACACCGACATGGCGGCGGACGATGCGATCGCCGCGCAGGACATGCGGAGCGCCGGAATTGACGCGACCTTCCAGGGCATAGCGGTGAACGCGTGGAGCAACGACCTCGCTGACGGCGACTTCCAGGTGACCGAGCGCTGGTCGACCGACGGCATCACCCCGTATGAGATGTACGACGCCTGGCTGGACAGCTCACTGGATTCCGGCTCGGCCGCCACGGGCGACTACGAGCGCCTGAACGACCCTGCGATCAACGCCGACCTGGCCACCCTCGCCGGGGCCGCCACGGTCGCGCAGCAGACCACCGATCTCGTCCCGATCGAGCAGTACGTCGCCGCGAACCTGCCGGTGATCCCGGTCACGACCGCCTCGGACTGGTTCGAGTACAACTCGAAGGATTACACCGGCTGGCCAACCCAGCAGGACCCCTACGACTCCGGGCAGCCGTCCGGGACGAACAACGGCCCCGGCTCGGGCAGTGATGAGGTCGTCATCCTGCGCCTTCGTCCCCGGACCTAAGGAGGACCAGCAACCTATGACCCAATTCCCGCGCCTCGCCTTCAGCACGCTGGCATTCCCCGGCACCACCCTGGCCACGGCCGCATCGCTTGGCAGCCAGTACGGCTACCAGGGCATCGAGCTCCGGCTCATCGACGGCGAGCTGATCGATCCGTCGATGCCGGCCGCCGCGCGGGCCGCGGTGCGGCAGACGGTCGCCGCCGCGGGCCTGCCGGTGGTCGCGGTGGACAGCTCGATCCGGCTCACCGGGGAGGATCCCGGTCCCGAGCTGGACCGCTTCCTCGAGCTGGCCAGCGACTGGGAATGCCCGCTGGTGCGGGTCTTCGGCGGCAGCCTCAGCGATGAGGCCGAGGTCCGGCGCGGGCAGCTGACGAACGCGGCGCGGGTGCTCGAGGCGAGCATCCCGCTCGCGTCGCGACTAGGCGTGGCCATTGGTGTCGAGACGCACGACTCGTTTTCGGCCGCGTCGACCGTAGCCGAGCTGCTGGCCGCGGTCGACTCCCCCTGGGCCGGTGCGGTGTGGGACAGCCACCACCCGCACCGGATGGGGGAGAGCCCTGCCGACGTCTACCGAGCCCTGGGCCAGCGCATCCTGCTGGCCCAGGTCAAGGATGCCAGGCGGGCCGCCGGATCGGCGGATGGCTGGCAGCTCACCCTGCTCGGCGAGGGGGAGGTGCCGGTCCGGGAGATGCTCGGGCTGCTCATCGCCGGCGGATACCAGGGCTGGATCTCCGTAGAGTGGGAGAAACGCTGGCATCCCGAGATCGAGGAGCCGGACGTGGCACTGCCGCAGCACCTGAAGCTGCTCAGCAGCTGGCTGGAGGTTTCATGACGAAGCACGGCTTCGGGATCGTCGGGACCGGTGTGATCGCCGCGACGCACGCCAGGGCGATCGCGTCACTGCCGGACGTGCGGCTGGTGGCGGTCACCGATGTGCGGCCAGACTCCGCCGAAGCCTTCGCCGCCGCCCATGGCTGCGCGGCGGAGCCCGATCTGGCCGCGCTGCTCGCCCGCGAAGACGTCGGGGTTGTCTGCGTGTGCGTGCCGAGTGGCCTGCACGCGGAGGTGGGTGCCGAGGCCGCCGCCGCCGGCAAGCACCTCGTGGTCGAGAAGCCGATCGAGGTCACCCTCGCCGCCGCCGACAAGCTGATCGCCGCTGCCCGGGCCGCCGGCGTCACGCTGACCGTCATCTCCCAGCACCGGTTCGACGCCGGTCTCATCGAACTGCGGCGCATGCTCGACGGCGGCGCGCTCGGCGAGCTCGTCCTCGGCGAGGCGAGCACGAAGTGGTACCGGACCCAGGATTATTACGACAGCGCGGCGTGGCGCGGCACGAACGCCTTCGACGGCGGGGCGCTGCTGAACCAGGGCGTCCACTACGTCGACCTGCTGCGCTGGTGCATGGGCCCGGTCACCGAGGTGACGGCGGTCTGCACCACAAGCGCCCACAAGATGGAGGCCGAGGACGTGGCGCTGGCCATGCTGCGGTTTGCCTCCGGCGCGGTCGGCACCATCGTCGCGAGCACCGCTGTGTTCCCCGGCTTCGCCCAGCGGCTCGAGATCACCGGGACGAACGGGACCGTCGTCGTGGCAGACGGCGAGATCGTCCGGACCGGCCTGCTTGAGGGCTCAGCGGCGGCTGCCGGGATGGCAGTCGCTGCCGAGGCGTCGGCCGCGGCTGACCCGGCGGCTGCCGCGGCCGACCCGGCGATCACGGGCGTCGCCAGCCACGCCGCGCAGATCGCCGACCTGCTCGCCGCTATCGAGGAGGGGCGCCAGCCGCTGGTCAGCGCGGAGGACGGGCGGGACACCCTGGAAATCGTCCGCGCCGTCTACGAGTCGGCCCGCGAAGGCCGCACCGTCGTCCTTCCGGTCGCGGCACCGTGACGTTCGTCCTCACCGGGTTCGCCGACGAGATATCGGCCGATCCCGGCGAGCAGGTCGCCACGCTGGCCGCCGAGTCCATCGCGCATCTGGAGCTGCGCAGCGCCTGGTCCGTCAACGTGGCCGAGTTCGGCGACGAGCAGGTCGCCAGCCTGCGCCGGATCCTGGACGACGCCGGAGTCCGTGTCTCGGCGATCGGCTCGCCGATCGGCAAGATCGACGTGAACGCGCCGCTGGTACCTGAGCTGGAGCGGATGCGACGGATCGCCGGCGTGGCGGATGCGTTCGGCACCTCGCTCGTGCGGGTCTTCTCCTTCTTCATCCCGCCGGGGGAACCGCCGCAGCGGTACCGCGCGCAGGTCATCGCGCGCATGTCCGCCCTGGCCGAGATCGCAGAGCAGAACGGGCTGGTGCTCGCGCACGAGAACGAGAAGGAGATCTACGGGGACAGTCCCGCGCGATGCGCTGACCTTCTTTCCGCGGTGGACTCACCGGCGCTGCGGGCGACGTTCGACGCGGCGAACTTCGTGCAGTGCGGGTTCCGGCCGCATGCTGATGCGTACGCCCTGCTCCGGCCATACCTGGTGTACCTGCAGGTCAAGGACGCGCGGGCGGCGACCGGGGAGGTAGTGCCGGCCGGGGAAGGAGACGGGCAGGTGCGTGAGACGCTGGCCGCGCTCGCCGCCGACGGGTTCGCCGGCTTCGTCTCGCTGGAGCCGCACCTGGCCGTGGCGGGCCGGTACGGCGGGTTCAGCGGCGAGGACGAATTCCGGCGGGCCGCCCAGGCGCTCAAGGCGATCCTGGACGATCTGGCGATCCCCTACCGGTGATGCCGGCCTGTTGACGGGTCGTGTGTCCCGTGCGACGCTCCTGACGGGTCTCGTCCGGTCGCTGCTCACGCGTCGTCGGCGCGACCGGACGACGAGGTCGTGGTGTTCACCGGCCGCACCTATCCCGGCACCGCCGCTGGCCTGGCCGCGTGCAAAGCCGAGGGCGTCATCTACGAGGAGTCCGGCGCGGGGCGACCTGACCCGAGGATTCCGTTGGCCGGCGGGCCCGGGTCCGGGCCACTAGCATGGTCCGTCATGCGACCAATGCGCGGCTTTGTTATCTCCGTCCTCTGCGGCGGGCTGGTCATCGCGGGGAGCCTGGCAGCCAGGCCCGGCGCGGCATCCGTGACGGCCTACGAGAGCAGTGTGCGTTACGCCGGCAACCTGACCGGGCACGCGTCCGTCCCGCCAGCGGCCCAGGCCGTTGATACGAGCCACCCGAATCACGTGATCGGGAACGGCACGCCGGCCGGCTGCACCTCCGCCGCCGTGGTCCGCGCCGTGGCCCTGGGCGGCATCATCACGTTCGATTGCGGACCGGGTCCGGTCACGATCACGATGACCGCCACGGCCAAGGTCGTGAACACCAGCCACCGGATCGTGCTCGACGGCGGCGGCAAGGTCACGCTGAACGGCGCCGGCAAGACCCGGATCCTGTACATGAACACCTGCGACCCGAAGCAGAAGTACACCACGGATGACTGCTGGGAGCAGCAGTGGCCACAGCTGGTCGTGCAGAACATCACGCTCGAGAATGCTTACTCTGCCGTGCAGGAGACCAGCACGTCGAGCTACGGCGGCGGCGCCATCTTTGACCAGGGCGGCCAGCTCAAGGTCGTCAACTCGGCGTTCATCGACAACCGGTGCTATGCGACCGGTCCCGACCTCGGCGGTGCCGCGATCCGCGCGCTCGGCATGTACATGGGCACGCCGGTCTACATCACGCACGACACGTTCACCGGCAACTCCTGCTCCAACGGCGCCGCGCTGAGCGGGCTCTACGCCAACTTCGACGTCATCAACAGCGTGATGACCGGCAACAAGGCGATCGGCTGGGGCGCCAGCCCCGCCAGCAGCGGCGCGCCGGGAGGCGGCAGCGGCGGCGCGATCTACACCGACGGCGACCACTACAGCCTCACCATCGACGGGACCGTGATCAGCGGTAACAGCGCGCGCGAGGGAGGCGGCGCCGTGTTCTTCGTCGTCGATGCCGGCGGCGGGACCCTGAACATCGATTACTCCACGCTGCACCGCAATCCGAGCGGTGAATTCCAGAACGCGCCCGGCATCTTCGACTCCGTAAACGGCCACGTAACCCGCCCCGTCGTGATCGACTCCTCGATCAGCTGACGCAGGTTGGCTCCGTGCGGGCACAAGGGGACCCGTGGCGCTTTGCATGGCGACCCGTGGCGCACGAACACCCACCGGATGGGGTGCGTGCGCCACGGGTCCCCTTCCGCCCGCGACGATCTGAGCGATAATGGCCTCTGGGGAGGGGATGGTCATGAGTTCATGGTTAGTGTGGACAGTAACCGCGGTACTTGCCTTCATACTGGCCTGGGTCGGTTACCAGTTCAGCATTCGCACGCTCCGGTGGGTTGCCTGCGCTGTGGCGGCGGCTACGGCAATCTTCATCGCCTGGTATGGGCTGATATATCCGGCGCAGCGGCCGGGCAGCCTGACCTCCGCGTTCGCCCGAGGTGCCGACACGCTCAGCAGTGCGCTGCTCGGGCACCGTGTGCCTGCCCCGGGACGGGTCGGCTGGGTTGTCATCGTCGTGCTGCTGGTGCTCGGCTATCGCGGACTTGAAGCCTGGACGCTGCACCGCCAGGCGCCTTCCCTGGACGTGTCGGCACTGACCAGCGATCGGCAAGACGACGCGGCGGACGCGAAGAAGGAAGCCGCGGACTCGAAGAAGCAGGTCCAGACCGGCCAGCAGCGGCACGACTGGCTGGTCGCGGAGCTCAAGTTCCGGCTGCCCGCGGTGGAGGTGCGCGGTCCGGCCATCCTGCCGGGCGGCAGCAGGCCGGTCGAGCTGGCCTCGATCGCCGAGGCCACCGGCGTGAACGGAGCGGGACTGGCTGGGGCCATCATCCGGTTCTTCGGGACGATATGGCCGAACCCGCCGCAGATCCAGGTCCGGGCCTGGGTGGAACGTGTCCCCGGCCGTGAGAGCATCGACGACACAACCAAGGTTACGGTGGGCCTCGCCGACCCGCGGTCCGGCGCGAGCCTCGCCACCAAGACCCTGGCCGCCGGAAGTCTCGATGCCGCCGCCGACGCGGTGGCTGGCTACGTCGCACGGCACATCTTTGACCGGGACCGCACGGTGCCGCCGTGGAGTGCCAGCGCGAGCGACGGCGCGGACCTGGCGGCGCTACTGCGCGCCCGGCAGGTGCGCGGCTATCCGGAATCCCGCGGCGAGATCCGCGGCGCGTGGCGGGACCAGATCAAGATCCTGGAAGGCGTGGCGCACGGCAACCTGTGTGCTGGCGTGGTCCGGTACGAGCTGGCGCAGCTGTACGACCTCACCGGCAGGCATGCCGAAGCGCTGCTGCTGCACGCCCTTAACCGGGAGCAGTATCCGCGCTTCTACCGCGGGCACTACCGGCTTGCCATGTCGCTGGAGATGCTCGCCAACCCGCAGTCCGAGCCCGGCACGATGAATACGGCCGCGCTGAGGGAAGCGCTGCAGATCCTGGACCGCTGCCATGTGACCGTTGATGCGGCCAAGCAGGCAGACGGCAAGGCCGGCCTGCCGGACCCGCTCAGGCGCTGCCTGCTGGCTGCTGCGCAGGCGGAGCTCCAGGCGATCCGGAAGTACCTGACGTGGCGCCGTATCATCTGGGGATCGTTCTGGCGCCGCAACGAACGCGGGGTCCTGCGGCCGTACCGGTCGCCCCGCCACCGCCAGGCGTTTCACGACGGCGTGTGCGTCGCGCTGCTGCTGGTCGCCGTGCGCCAGGCGGTGATGGACGGAAGGCAGGCGGTCGGCAAGCTGCAGCATCCCCGCACGATCGCGCGGATTGCGGTGGCCATCTCCGAAGACAGCGACGCTTTCGCGACAGCGTTGCGCGGCTTCCCGGGCAAGACGAAATCGCAGGCGATCCCCGAGCGGCTGCGGACCCGTCGGTGGCCCTGGCAGTGCAGCACTCCGTCCTGGACGGCCGCATACAACCTGGCCTGTGCCTACGCGGCCCTGGCCGCTGACCCGAACATGAAGACCGGCGTGGACCTGGTAGACAAGGTGGTTGCCAGCCTGGAGTTCGTCGTCCGCAATCCCGAGTGCGGGATGGAGCGCCCGTCCGAATGGATCGACAACGATCCAGATTTCGGCTGGCTGCGTCGTACCGGAAACGTGCGGTTCGCGAAATTCTTCAAAGACCAGCAGGATCGGGACTACCCGCCGACAGCGAGCTCGCGGGGAGGCTTGAGTAGGCGGCGGTGAAGCCTTCGCGCCAGCTGGGGTAGCGGAGGGTCAGGCCGAGTTCCTTCTTGGCCTTCGCGTTGGACGCGCCGCGGGATCCGGCCGACATCATCAGCATGCCCTTGCCTGCCACCAGGCCAGCCAGCCACAGCGGGACGCGGCGGGGCCGCTTGGCACCGAGCGCCTGCGCCAGGACGGGCAGCCAGTCGCGCATCGGAGCGGGCTCGTCGTCGACGATGTTGAAGATGCCGGACAGGTCGCTTTCCAGCGCGAGCACGGTCGCCGCGGCGGCATCGTCGAGGTGGATGAATGAGGAGACGCCGTCGCCGTTGCCGATCATCGGGAACTGGCGCCTGCGTACCGGCCTGATCAGCCCGTCATCGGCGGCGCCGTAGAAGCCGCCGTAGCGGAGCGCGACACCGCCGGCCGCGGTCACCACCTGGTCGAGGTGGCTCATGGCGGCATTGGTCTGCACGGCCATCGCCGGCGGGCTGGGGTCGAGCCTGTCCTCTTCGGTCTTGACCGGGCCGCCCTCGCGTGCGTACCGGTAGCTGGCGAAGCTCTGCGCGATGAACCGCCGCACGCCAGCCTGCTGCGCGGCGGCGAGCAGCGCGTCGGTGCCCTCGGCCCGCAGCCGGTTGGTCGGCTCGAAGGTGCGGTCCAGGCTCCGGCCGAACCGCACGCCGGCCAGCGCGGTCGCCTGATGGATGATCGCGTCCGGCTTCGTGCCGGCCACGGCCTTGTGCACGGCGGCCACGTCCAGCAGGTCGAGCTGCCGTGGCTCCGCGCCGGCCGCCCGTATCCGGTCGGCGCCGCCTGGAGCCTTGAAGGTGCCGGTTACCTCGTGGCCATGCTCGATAAGCTGAGGGACAAGCCGGGTGCCAATCGCGCCGCCGGCGCCGATAACGAGGACTCGCATGGTGGGTCTCCTTGATCTGTCACATGTCCGGGGTCGCGCGGGTCATTACTTATGACACGTGGCACGCTGAGGATGTGACCGATGGATGAGATGCCGTTCGAGGAGCACCGGGGCCATCTGCGGGCGGTTGCCTACCGGATGCTCGGGTCGCTGGCCGAGGCCGACGACGCGGTGCAGGACACCTGGCTGCGGGCGAGCCGGGCAGGGACGGAAGAGGTCGAGAACCTCCGAGGCTGGCTGACCACGATCACCGCCAGGATCTGCCTGAACATGCTGCGGGCCCGCGGCATCAGGCGAGAGGAGTTCGTGCCGGATCCGGTCATCGGCGTGGACGGGGAACGCCAGCCCGAGGAGGAAGCGCTGCTGGCCGACTCGGTCGGCTTCGCCCTGCTGGTGGTGCTCGATACCCTCACCCCGGCGGAGCGGCTGGCCTTCGTCCTGCACGACATGTTCGGCCTGCCGTTCGAGGAGATCGCCCCGATGGCGGGCCGGACCCCGGCGGCGGCCAGGCAGCTGGCCAGCAGGGCACGACGCCGGGTTCAGGGCGCCGCCCGGCCGGCTGATACCGGTCTGGCCCGGCAGCGGGAGGTGGTGAACGCGTTCTTCGCGGCGGCACGGGGCGGTGACTTCGACGCGCTCCTCGCGGTGCTCGATCCCGAGGTCGTGCTGCGGATCGACGCTGGAGCCGCGTATCCGCAGGCGTCCATGGTCCTGCGCGGACCGGACGCGGTGGCGAGGCAGGCAGGCAGCGGGCTGGCGGCCGCGTGGCGGACGGCGGTCATGCATCCCGTCCTGGTCAACGGTGCGGCCGGGGTGCTGGTCACCTTGCGCGGGCAGCCCATCACGGTGATGGGCTTCGCCGTCGCAGACGGAAAGATCGTGGAGATCAACGCCGTCGCCGACCCGTCGCGGATCGGGGACATCACTTCGAGCTGGGTGCACATATCCCGCCCGTAGCGTGGCGGGTATGCGCGTGGGTCAGCGGCTGAGTCCGAGGGCGTTACAAGCCGGCGATGGCACGGGCCGGATCGGGCTCCGGGGAGCCGCTCGGTTCCCAGTCTTCGGCTGACCACGCGTACGGATACCAGCGGAGATCACGGCCGAGGCGCAGTTGCAGGTGGCCGGCGGTAACGCGGTTGCCCTGGATGGTCTCCGCCGCGCCGGTCTTGGTGCGCAGCACGGTGCCTGCGGACTTCAGGAGGTCAGCGGCGTCCTCCGGACCCGGATCCCACTCGGCACGCAGCAGATCCAGGCCGGCCAGGTCGCCCTGTCGCCAGGCAAGTGCCTGCCGGGCGAGGTCACGCTCGCCGATGCCGGAGCGCGCCGCAATCATGGCGAACGCCGGCGTGCCCAGGGCCTGGGCGGCCCGGCGGGCCAGATCAGCGTCCGGGTCCAGGTTCAGCCCGGCGTCGGCGGACAAGCCCATCGCCATTTCCCATGCCCGGCTCGCGGCGTCCGCTGCCAGCTGCAGCAGGTCGTCACGCAGGCCCGAGTACCGCGGTGGCGGATCGACCGGAAGAGCCGCGGGATGCCCGGGCCGTCCGGGAGGCAGCGGCGGGGCAGGTACCGGCATGGACAACGATCGGGTCGCGGCGGTGTATGCGGTCCTGGCGTCCACGCCCTCGTCGGCGGGCGGCCCCAGCCTTTGGGGCGCGCTGTCGGTATCGCCGCCGGTCGCGCCGCGGCGGCGTGACCGGACTCCGGCCAGGACCTCGTCGCGCGACCGCCCGCGCAGCAGGAACAGGGTGAAGGGGTCGGCGTCCAGGGCGTCGGTGAGGAGATAGCAGGCAGCGGCGGAGTGCTTGCACGGGTCGGCGTCGTCCGGGCAGCTGCACCGCGGCCCGATCTCACCGCCGCCGGGCAGCAGGTCAAGCCCGGCGCTGGCTGCGTCGTCGGCGATCTCGGGCGGCAGCTCGCCGTCGAGCAGCGCCGCCGCGTGGCCGAGCTGCGCGGAGATGGCCTCAAGCACCCGGTCCCATTCGGCGTCGGTGAATCGGCGTACCCGGATCCGGACCACGTACGGCTCGGTCTTGCGGCCCTGGACCTGAGCTCGCGCTTCGCCGGGCGCCAGGGTCAGCTCGCCGACCGCGCCGCTCTGCGCATACTCCCGGCCGCGGGGCAGCCGGTCGGGATCCAGCTGCGCCCGCTGTTCCAGCGCGTCCAGCCATGCCCGGCCCCACCATGTCCGGCCGAACTCGCGGGCCGCCCCGCTGCTTGCGGCGCTCACTGGATGGCTCGCAGGCTGACCAGGTCGGCGAGCTCACCGTCGGACAGCTCGGCGATCCAGCCCTCGCCGGAGCCGATGACGGCGTCGGCAAGCTCGCGTTTCTTCTCCAGCAAGGCCGCGATGCGGTCCTCGAGCGTGCCTTCGGCGATGAGGCGGTGTACCTGCACGGGCCGGTCCTGGCCGATCCGGTACGCCCGGTCGGTCGCCTGGTCCTCGACCGCCGGGTTCCACCAGCGGTCGTAGTGCAGCACGTGCGTGGCGCGGGTGAGCGTCAGCCCGGTACCGCCCGCCTTGAGCGAGAGCAGGAACACTGGCGCCTTCCCGGCCTGGAACTGCATCACCATCTCCTCCCGGCGGCGCACCGGGACCCCGCCATGCAGGAACAGCGAGCCGATCCCGCGCGCATCAAGATGCTGCTGCAGCAATGTCGCCATCTGCGTGTACTGGGTGAAGACGAGCATCGACTCGCCGCCGGCCAGGATCAGGTCGGTCAGCTCGTCGAACGCGGCCAGCTTTCCTGACCGGCCGGCCAGCGGTCCTGGCTGCTTGAGGTACTGGGCCGGGTGGTTGCAGATCTGCTTCAGCGCCGTCAGCAGCTTGAAGACCAGGCCGGCGCGCTGGATGCCCTCGGCGGCGGCGATCGCTTCCATCGTCTCGCGGACCATTGCCTCATACAGCGTGACCTGCTCCGCGGTCAGCGGTACGAACAGGTCCGTCTCGGTCTTGCGCGGCAGCTCGGGAGCGATCCCGGGATCGCTCTTGCGGCGCCGCAGCAGGAACGGGCGGATCAGGGTGGCGAACCTTGCTGTCGCGTGGGGGTCACGGTACAGCTCGATCGGCGCCGCGACCCTGCGGGTGAAGGACTCCAGATGCCCGAGCAGGCCAGGCGTCGTCCAGTCCAGGATCGCCCACAGTTCCGAGAGCCGGTTCTCCACCGGGGTTCCGGTCAGCGCGATCCTGGCCGGTGCCGGTACCTCCCGCAGTGCGCGCGCGGTACGCGACAGCGGGTTCTTCGCGTGCTGCGCCTCGTCCGCGACGATCAGGCCCCAGCCGGCTTCTGCGAGCTGCGCGGCATCCCGCAGCACCACGCCATAGGTGACTAGGACGATCTCGTCGACGGCGAGGTCCTGCAGATGCCTTCCGCCGCCGTGGTACCGGCGGACCGGGATGTCCGGGGCGAACCGGCGCACCTCGCGTTCCCAGGTGCCGAGCAGCGAAGCCGGGCAGACCACCAGCGTCGGGCCAGCCTTCGCGTCACGGCGATGCAGGTGCAGCGCGATCACCTGGATCGTCTTGCCGAGCCCCATGTCGTCGGCGAGGCAGCCGCCCAGCCCGGTCTCGCACATCCCGGCCAGCCAGGCAACGCCCCGCTGCTGGTACGGGCGGAGAGTCGCGTTGAGGCCAGGCGCCGGCTCACATGCTGGCGGGGCGGCGGCCATGCCGGCGATCCGTGCGGCGAGGTCGGCCAGCGGGCCTTCAGCGATGACGGGGACAGTATCGCCGTCAATCTCGGCCTCGCCGGCTAGCACGGCTCCGAGCGCCTCCGCCGCGCGCATCCGGGTTCGCGGCGGGCGGCGCAGCCGGTCCAGCAGGGCCGGGTCGAGGATCACCCAGCGGCCCCGCAGCCTGATCAGCGGTCGTTTCGCCTCGGCCAGCGCCGCGATCTCGTCCGCGTCGAGCAGCGCCCCGCCGAGGGTGAGCTGCCAGCGGAAGTCCAGCAGGGCTGCCAGCCCGAACCCGGCATCGGTCAGCTTGTCGGGCGCTGGCGTGGCGACTGCCCGTAGCCGGAGACCGTCGCCGACCATGCTCGCTGGCCACAGCACCTCGATGCCGGCGCCGGCCAGCTCCTCGGCCGCCGGGCCGAGCAGGCTGGTCAGCGCATCGTCGTCGAGGTCGATGACCGAAGGGCTGGGCTGGCGCAGGACTTCGGCTAGCGGCGACCACACCGGCGCGCCGCGTCGTAGTGCGAGCAGCAGGTCCGTTTCTGCCTGCGGGCCGAACCTGGCGAGTACCGTCTCCGGCTGGTGCCACAGAGCGGCGGCGTCCACGATCAGGCTCGGGTCGGCGGTGCTGCGCAGCTGCAGAACGAGGCGGAACGCCGGTGCCTCGTCGTCTTCGTGGTCGTCCTGGTCCTGGTCCTGGTCCTGGTCTCGTTCTGCCGGTGCTGGGACTGCTTCAATGCGCAGGCCAAGGCGTGCTCCGGCAGCGAGGCCCGCTGTTGTGTCACCGAGCCACTCCGCGAGATCACCGACCCGCGTCGGCTCGGCTGAAGCGAACGCCGGCGACGCAGTGGTCCGGGGCGCGGCAGGCGACCGCGCGATCAGGTCGGCGATCGCGTCCCACAGGTCGCGGACCAGCGCCTCGGGGGAGCGGAGCCGCATCGGACGGGAGCCGGGCACCGCCAGGGCGTGCGCGGCCGGCGGGAAGGCGGCGGCGAGCTCGCGCAGCCAGCTGAGGTCCGCAGGATCGAGCGGCCCGGCACGCCAGGAATCTATGTCATCGGCGCCGACGGCGGGCAGCAGGCGACCGCGGGCAACCAGGCCCACTCCGGCGGCCGCTGCCGCGGCCCAGACCCGTGCGCTGCGCCGCATCCGTGCGTGGCCGGGGTTGATGGTGAGCAGCGCCGGGAGGGCGTCCGCGAGCGGGATGAGGTCCGCGGATACCAGCCGCTTGCGGATGCCGTAAGTGCCGCCGGGGAAGACCAGCTCGATCTTGGCGGATCCCGAGCCTGTGCCCCAGCGGGCGAACGCGCCTCGCCGCGGAATCTCGCTGGGTACGAAGACCAGATCGCCGTCAAGCACGGGATCGTACGATACCGGTTGCGCCGTTCTGGTGACTGGAACTTCCCGGTATGCGCGGTCGCTCTTCGGCCAGGGCGCACCCGCCCTCGGCAGGTGTCGCTCAGAATGACGGTGCCCTGAGCTATGGTCACCCCCAGGAAGCGCCGGATCGCAGCGGGGACATTCTCCGTAAAGCGGCGCGGCTCCCGCGGCAGGGCTGCTGCCCGTGGGAGCATAGGCACCTATCGGGCACGCGGAGGAGGGTCGGCGTGACGGATGTCGCGGCGCTGTACGCGCCATTGCTCGCCAGGCTAGGCGAGAATCCCGGGCTGCTAGTGGACCACCACGTGTCAGGGCTGGTGGACGACGCGGTCAGGGTGTGGAGCAGGCCGGGCTTCGATACGTTCCTGTCGGTCCCCGCGCTCCGCTTCACGCCGTTCGACTATCAGCTCCAGGCGGCGCGGAACGCGTTGCGGCGGATGCGGGGCCGGGCGATCCTCGCCGACGAGGTCGGCCTCGGCAAGACCATCGAGGCCGGTCTTGTACTCGCTGAGCTGCGGCTGCGCGGACTGGCCGGCCGTACGCTAGTGATCACCCCGGCCGGGCTGGTGACCCAGTGGCGGGAAGAGCTTGAGCGCAAGTTCGGCGTGCCCACCACGGTTCCAGGCAGCGACGACGGCGGCGTCCTGGTTGTCTCGCTGGCCGCTGCGCGCCGCGACCCGCTCAAGTCGGCACTCACAGCAGACCCGTGGGACCTGATCATCGTCGATGAGGCACACCGGGTGCGGACGCCGCGCAGCGCGTCCGGGCAGCTGATCCGACAGCTCCGGTCGCGGCACCTGCTGCTGCTGACCGCGACTCCGGTGGAGAACCGGCTGCAGGACCTGTACGAGATGGTGAGCCTGGTCGCGCCCGGGCTGCTCGGCACCGCCGCCCAGTTCCGCGCGGCACACGGCACGGCGGCAGCGGATAGCGAACCCCGTAACGTCTCGGCGCTCCGCAAGCAGACCGCCGAGGTGATGATCCGGCACCGGCGTAGCGAGGTCAGTGTGCTGTTGCCGCAGCGCCTGGCCGAGACCCTCCGGGTCGATCCGTCAGGCGAGGAACGTGAATGGTACGCCGACCTGGCCGCCCGCGTCCGCGCCGAAGGCAGGGCAGCCACCCCCGCGCGCAAGCTCACCCTGCGCAGCGTGGCCAAGCTCGCCGGGTCGAGTCCGGCCGCGGCCCAGCCCACCCTCGCCAAGATCGGCTGGGCGGACCTGTCCGCCCGCGCCGCCGAGCTCAAGGACCCCGCGAAGGCCGCGGTGCTGGGTGACCAGCTCCGGAGATTCGCCGCGACGGGGGAGAAGGTGCTGGTGTTCACCGCGTTCCGGCAGACCCTGGAACTGCTGGCCGGCCAGGTGCCGGACGCGGCGGTCTACCACGGCAGCCTGTCGCGCGCCGACAAAGAAAAAGCGATCGTCGCGTTCCGCGACGAGGCGCCGGTGCTGCTCTCCACCGAGTCTGCGGGGGAGGGCCGTAACCTGCAGTTCTGTCACGTGATGGTGAACATGGACCTGCCGTGGAACCCGATGCAGATCGAGCAGCGGCTCGGCCGGCTGCACCGGGTCGGGCAGGAACACGACGTGCTGCTCACCAATCTGGTGGCGGCCGGCACCATCGAGGAGCAGGTGCTGCGCGTGCTCGAGGCGAAGATCAACCTGTTCGAGCTGGTGGTGGGCGAGCTGGACATGATCCTGGGCCGGGTGGACGACGACTTCGACTTCGAGACCACGGTGTTCGACGCGTTCGTGGCGTCGCAGGACGACGCGGAGTTCGGTGAGCGGATGGCGGTCATCGGCGACGGCCTGGCCAGGGCCAGGACCGATTACCTGGCCAGCCGCGCGGCGACCGACAACCTGGTCGGCTACGAAGCAGGTGCCAGTTGAACGCCCTAGCCGACCCGGCGCTGGAGTTCTGGTTGCGGCACGTCGCCACGGAAGGCGGGCTCTGGGAACCGTCCGGCGACTCGGCGTACGTCGTCCTGCCGTCTGCGCTGTCGGCCGCGTACCGGCTGCCGGAAGAGCTCCAGGTCACCGTCGATCCCGATGTCGCGCGAGAAGAAGGCGCCACGCTGCTTGCCGCAGGGCACCCCGCCCTCGCCGAGGCCGCCGACCGCGTGCTGGCCGCCGGCGACGCCGGTTACCTCTTCCTGGAGCGTCCCGCCGCCGTCCCGCCGGGACGCGACGTGCTGCAGGCCGCGGTCCGCGACGCCTTCCCGGTCGACCACGGGAAGATAGAGGTTTCCGGCGAGCCCTCCTTCGTGCTGCATCCGGTGATCCGGGTCGGCGCGCTGATCACGTACGAGCTGTCCGCCGAGGACCACTTCCAGGAAGAGGCACAGCGCTGGGTGGATGTCCCATCCCGCCGCGAGCTGCCTGCGGTGGTTGCCAGGTCGCTGTCCAAGACTTTTATTTCAGAACGAACAGTGGTTCCTGGCACCGAGAACCTGCTTCCCGCGATCGCGTACGCCCACGGACTGATGGACTCGGCGGCGGCTGCGCGGCGCTCGGTGCTAGCCGCTGAGGTGAGCGGCGGATTCGAGGCGGAACGCGGTCGCGCTGCCGTCTACTACGCGGACGCCATCGCCGGCATCGAGCGACGGCTCGCATCGGCCCCTCCCGAGCGGCGGGCGGTGCTCGAGCAGCGGCTGCTCGCCACCCGCGAAGAGGAGGCCAGGCGGCTGGCCGAGATCGAGGAGAAGTACCAGGCAAGGCACGTGATCAGGCCATACCGGCTCCATGTACTGCTGGTGCCCGCGCTGCGGCTGGCGGCGGACGTGCTGCGGGGTTCGCGCCGGTACCCGATGAGTTTCGACTGGCTGCTGCCGGCCGCCGTGTTCGCGCCGTCACGCTGCCCATCGTGTTCCGGCGAGTCCCCGCTGGTGGCCGGGAAGGAGAAGCTAGGCTGCGAGACCTGCCTGCCTCCGAAGCCCGCGGCCGCCGCCATTCCTCCCGCTCGTCCCGCTTCGCCTCCCAAGCCCAAGCCCGCGCCCGCGGCCACTCCAGCGCCCAAGCCCGCGCCGGTCGCGAAGCCGAGTGCGGCCGCGAAGCCAGCCCCGAGCCCGCGCAAGAGTGTTCCCCCCAAGGTGCGCACTGAGCAGCAGAAGTCCGTCGCCACGCTGGCCGAACGCCTGTGGACCTCTGTAGCCACCGGCGACCGCCGCACGATGGCGAAGATCATCCACCCCGGTTCGCCCGCCGCCGTGCTCGACCGCGTGTACGGCTCATCCGCGTTCACCGCCATCATCGGGATGCCCCCGGGTGAGGCGCCGGTACAGTACACCGCGCGGGCCGACGTCGGCGCGGTTAGCGGAGTCCTGCTCGGTTCGTCAGGTAACGAGCACCCCTACTTCGTCGTCTGCCAGGACGGCCAGGTGGCGGAAGTGCTGCAGTTTCCAGTGGGCCGGGACGGGGCCTTCTGGGGTTTCTACTGGTGGACCAAGCATGAAGAGGCTGGCCGAGTGCGCGCAACCACCACCGGCCTGGATCCGGTTGAGAGCGTGCTGGCCACAGCGGGCCCGGGATGGTGCGGTCTCCCTGTCGCGGTCCGTGCCCTGGCTGCCTGGGGCCGCCTCACGGATGCCCACCAGCGTCTGCTTCCCGCGTATCTGCCGGACACGCTCGCCGCGAGCGTCATCCGCCTGGTCGCCTACCGAGCCGGCGGCAAGGCCCCCTTCGCCGACGCCGCGGACTTCTTCCGTGTCCCAGAGCAGGACGTCCGCCGCGCCGACCGTGCCGTCCGCCCCCTGCTCGCGCTAGGCCCCGGCCGCCCCTGGTAACTGATTCGTCAGAAGCAAGATCGGCCGCTGATGGACAGTCCTGCACCGACGAGGTGGCAGGCGCCGCCGCCGCGCTAGCCAGGGTTCTCGGGTACGCCGAAGAAGAGGACTATGCGGGGAGGACAAGGACGCGGAAGGCGCGCAGTTCGCGCTCACGGTCGACGCGGACGGAATGGTCCTCGAGGGTACCGCGACGATCTCCCCCTGTGCCTGGGCGACCGGGTGGCTGCACAGCCCAGGTCCAGGAGTTTCGGGCTGGCTTGACGGGTTCGACGACCTCTCAGCGGAGTGCGAGGGCGCGCTGTTCCAGCTCCCCTCCCAGCCCGTGCGCTACCTCGCGGCCGGGCCAGGTGGTGTGGCTGATCAGGCTGGTCAAGTTCAAGATCCCCCGTTCCCAGGAGCTGACCGCGCGGCTCAGGGACGAAGGCCAGAAGGTCGCAGCAAGCCAGAGTGTCCGTCCTTGTACGAGGACGTGCCCCGCGCCACTACATAGGGTCGAGGGCACGCATGAAGTTCAGGCACTGCCTGAGCTTGTACTTGTCGTCTGGCTGAAGTTCTTCGCCGAAGTGCATGACCCGATTGCGAACCTCACGCGCCGCATCCAGGTAGCCGATGAACATGGCGCGGTCGACATCCCAGTGCATCCGCTGCCACCTGGTGTCGTCCTTCAGCAGGTGAACGTATTGCCCGAAGGTCATGTCGGCGGCCGAATTCACCTTGTTCCGCCCGGTGGCGGCCCGCAGCTCATCCGCGTTGAATATACGGTCGATGCACCGGCGCACACGGCCTTCGATCTCACCGAGCTCGAAAAACGGCGTGGTGAGATCACGGAACTGATTGCCGAGGTCTGCGCTCGTGACGATGCCGCAGATGCGGTCATCTTCGTCCCGCACGAAGATAAAGCCGGCCTTGCAGATACTGTGGATCTGGCTGAGCAGTTCCTCTTCAGCGTGCACTACCGACGGGTGCTTTATTGTGGCATCCGCCAGGGTCGGGGTGGTGTCGGAATTGGCGAGCCGAGCTTGCGCGATGCTGCGCCAGCTCACCGCTCCCTTGAGATCTCGAGTGCCAGACAGGACGGCAAGCTGTGAATAGTCGTGTGCACTCATCAGGGCCTGTGCCTCCTTCAGGCTCTGACCCGGGCTTACCCGTTCGACGGGGCGACTTGCGGACGGCACGTGGCTGACAAGGAGAGCGACGGGCGGAAGCTTGAGTGGTTCGTCCTGCTCCTCGCCGTCAGCCACTCCCTCGTCAGGGCTCAGATCGTCTGCAGGGGATTCGACGCGCAGACCCACCCGGATGACGGTATCGCCCCCGCCTTCGCCAAGGTCCGGTTCGCAATGCAGCCCCGCCGCATCCAGGTCACGCCGGATCCGTGCGACGCCTTCATATGTGCGCGCACGCAAACCCCAGATGCCCAGCAGATCGCGCACTGTCAGCTTCACCGGTTCCGCGGCAGCCCGGCCGAGGAACCCCGTCACCCGATCACTCATGGCAGCTGCTCCACGGCCTGGTCCTCCGCCGCGCCCGGCCCAGTCTTTCCCATGGCCTCATCGATGAGGTTCTTCAGCATCACCGCACGCGTCTCGTAGTACTCGGCGAAGCTCCGGTCGCTCAAGCCGGTGCTGGACAGACCCTTACCGCGAAGGAACCTGGAGTCGATGAGGTGCGTCCCGACAATGTCATCCATCCAGTTGCCCGGCATCCCTGCCTCCGCTTCGAGCTGCCGGAGGTAGACGTCAGGCGCGTGGCTTCCCATGATCCGCCGGGTCCGGTTGGTCAGCGGAGTCTTGTTGACGATGCTGTCCCTGCGTTCGCGGCTGATCCCCTTCTTATCGCACCACACCTTGGGGAAGACCAGCGCCACGTCGACCTGCTGATCCGCGAAGATCGTCGCGTTGATCGGTTCCTTGGTGTAGGTCCAGTCGATACAGCCCTGCCGCATGAGCAGCGCGAGGACTCCCTTGTATGCGGCGCTGTTCCGGCTGCTCATCGTGTTCAGCCGCGTCTCAGGGAAGGTCGCCTCGGCGACGGAGTCGGGTGCACGCCCGCCGCGTACCCAGGCCACTACCTGCTCGAGGTCCCGCGGCAGTCGGCTGTCTGGCGATCCGCCGTACTGCTCGCCGAGCACACCGCACCAGTACCAGCGGCTGATCTTGTCCTCTGCCTCGGGACCGTCCGTGTCCGCGCCCATTACTGCCCTGATTGCGGCAAGCGATGTGACCTGACCACGGTACGGCAGGTCAGCTGCCCCGAACACGCCCTGGCGGCCCAGGAAGCCGGCCGTCCAGTGCAGCGCCGCGACGACCTCTGGCGACCACTTGATGAACTCGTCGAGGGGGAGGTCAAGGATGTCGCCGCGCTTGCAGCTTGCCGCGGGCTGCGTGAAGGGATCGACGTCCGCGCGGCCGCGACGGCGGTAGTGGGTGGAGACGAGGCAGATAGCCTGCAGGAAGTCAGTGTCCTGAAGGGTCTCGAGCATGGCGTGCTCCGCCAGTTCCTCTCGCACCAGCTTCCAGTGGCCAGGGAGCTGGAAGTCCTCCCCGTGAGCCTCGAAATGCGCCAGGTCTCCGGCGTAGGTCGCCGTGAGAAGCTCGAACACGTTCAGCGGCACGCCGCCTGTATTGACCTTCTCGAAGACCGTGCAGACGGCCTCCTTGGGTGTTTCCTTGGCAAGCCGGATGACCGGCAGTCGGTAGTCGGCGACGTTCTTGAGCACCTGCGATTGAAAGGTGCCCCATATGTCCCACCGGGTTTCGTCAGAGCGGACGTAACCACGCTGCCATTCGTTGATAGCGCTCGCGTCGAATGCCAGCCGCAGCGGGAACAGTCCTGCCGCGCATTCTGCCTCCTGGGTACTGAGGTCGACACCGCGGCTTGCGCCGTCGCGAACCTTGCGATCGGCCGGCACGGAGAGGATGGCCTCCTCCCGGCTGATCAGCGGGTTGAGCGATCTGGAGATATCGAGGTAGTACCACCGCGTCACATTCTTCTTGCGGCTATCTGTCGTCTCAACCGGCTTGCCAGCGCGAAGTGCCTGGAAGAGCGAGGTGAGCCGCTGCTGTCCGTCCATCAGCAACTCGGCCGGCTCGATCCCGGCGGGCACGTCGGCGCCCGCGAGCGGCCGCGGCTTGAACCGCGTACCAGTCCCGCCGGTGCGCAGCGTCATCACGACGCCGAGCGGATAGCCAAGCGTCACGGTGGCGAGAAGCGAGACAATCCGCTCGTCATCCCACTTCCAGGAGCGCTGGAAATCCGGTAGCTGGATCTGACCGCTGTAGATGTGATCGAGCAGTTCGCGCAGGTCGAGCGGAGGGCTTTCGAAGAGCATATGTCGGCTTTCCCGTCGGCGGCGTGTCGGGCCCTGGACCCTATTCAACTTCTCTATGCCGTTCTAGCAACAACACAGCATGTCATGGAAGATCACCAGACCCGGAGCAAAACGGCGATAGAGTTATAACGCCTCACGAGAACCTCCGCGGTTTCGATTTGTCCTTCCCGCCAGACGAAATCCCCGCGTCGGCAGACGGGCTCGGTCGCGGAGGTCCCGTACGCTTCTGAGGGATGGATGAGATGAGCGGGGGATCACCACGCTGGCAGGGCCCGAAGTCTGCCTTCCCCTGGGAAGAGGACGCCCTCCGGCACATTCGCGAACGGATGCCGGGCGCCGAGCCCTACCGTGCCTGGCAGACGTTCACGTTCACGGCGAGCAGCGGGCACGTCCGCGAAGTAGACCTCTTCATCGCCACACCCGGCGGACTGTTCCTGGTCGAGATCAAGAGCCACCCTGGCCGCGCGGCCAACAATGGCTCGACCTGGCTGTTCCGGGATGACGGCCGCGTGCGCACCATCGAGAACCCGCTGCACTTCACCGACACCAAGTCCAAGGAGCTTCGCGGGCGGCTCATCGCCGCTGCCGAGCAGCTCGGTGTACGCGAGCACATCCCGCGCATTGAGCCCGCCGTCTTCCTCTCCGCGGAGAACCTGGTCTGCGGATTCGACGAGTTCCAGCGCCAGCTGGTGTACGGCAGGGACGGTCTTGAGGACCAGACCACCCTGGAGGGCATCTGGGATGACTGCCTCAACCGTCCGCCGCATAGCGAGAAGAACAGGGTCACGCCTGCTCTCTCGAAGCAGCTGGAAAAGCTCCTGCACAAGGTGGGCATCGCCCGGCTGCACCGGATCGGCCGGGTCGGGCCGTACGAACTGGCGCCGAAGTCATTCGACACTGGCCCTACCTGGGAGGACTACCTAGCGCAGAACCCGTCCCTGCCCAATGACTATCCCCGCAGGGTCCGGGTCTACCTCTCCGAGCAGCGGGCGACCGAGGAGGAACGCAAGTCCACCCAGCACGCCGCTCGCCGCGAGTACCTCGCGCTGCAGGGCATCTCGCACGACGGGATCGTCAGGGCGGAACAGTACAGCGACGAGCTGCTCGCCGGGCCGGCGGTCGTGTTCCGGCACGGCAAGGACTGGGAGCGCCTTGACCAGTTCATGGTGGCGCAGGGGAAAGACCTGGCCCTGGACACCCGGCTGGAGATGGTCCGGCAGCTCACTGAGGCGCTCGACCACGCGCACCGTCGTCACCTCTATCACCGGGCCCTCGCCGCCCGGTGCGTCTACGTGGAGATGGATGGCCGCTACCCGAGGCTGCGGATCTGCGACTGGCAGGTCGCCGCCCGCCCGGGCGGCACCTCAAACCAGGGCACCGCCACCGTCACGGCACTGCGAGGCCCCGCGGCAGCACACGTCGAGCGCTCCGCCGGCGCCTACCTAGCACCGGAGTTCGCGAGTCCGGACGCGCCCGCGGCATTGCTCGACGTGTTCGGTCTCGGCGCGCTGAGCTACCTGATCCTCACCGGGCAGCCGCCCGCGGAGAGCCGCGAGCGTCTAGGCCAGCGCCTTCAGGTCGAACACGCACTGGCACCGTCCCAGGTCGCCGATTCGATCAGCCCGTCCATGGACGCCCTGGTACGCAACGCGACGGCGATCCACCTCGCCGACCGGACCGAATCTGTCCGGAAGTTCCTCAAAGACCTGGACAAGATCGAGGAAGACCTCACCAGCCCGGACGCAAGCCCGGTAACCGATCCGCTGACAGCTGGTCCGGGTGACAAGATCGCGGGCTGGAAAGTCGAGCGGGTGCTCGGCAAGGGGTCCACCTCGCGCGCGCTGCTGGTTGCCAAGGATGACGACAGCAAGCGCGTCTTCAAGGTCGCGCTCAACGAGTCCGCCGCCCGTCGGCTGGCCCGCGAAGCGGAACAGCTCGGCCAGCTCACCGACTCGCACGTGGCCCGCCTTCTCGACCCGCACGTCGACGTAGGTTTCCCTGATCGCACGGTCATTGCCGTCGAGTACGTGGGCGACCACACCCTTGCCGACGAGCTCCGCCAGCACGGCCCGCTGACCATTCACGAGCTGGAGCGACTCGGCGAGGACCTGTTCCAGGCGCTCGAGTTCCTCGACGGCAGGGGGATCTGGCACCGCGATATCAAGCCGGACAACCTGGCCCTGCGTGAGCTGCCGCGCAAGGGCCGCGAGCTGGTTCTTTTCGATTTCTCGCTCGCAGGCGTTCCGGATACCGAACTTGAGCTGGGCACGAACGACTATCTCGACCCGTTCCTCGGCTTCGGCAGCCGGCGCCGTTACGACCAGGCGGCTGAGCTTTACGCTGCGGCCGTCACCCTGCACGAGATGGCCAGCGGTGAGCTGCCTTCCTGGGGTGACGGGCTTATCCCGTCCAGTCTGCTGGACCCCGCTGAAGAGGTACAGCTCGCCGAGGACATCTTCGACTTCGTGCTCCGTGACGGCCTGGTGGAGTTCTTCAGGACCGCGCTGCATCGCGATGCGGCCCGGCGGTTCACCTCACTGCACGGGATGACCCGCGCCTGGACGGACATCTTCCGCGACCTGGACACGGTGCCCCCGCTCACCACCGCCAGCACCGTTGATGATGATTCCAAAGACGCCCAGGCTAAGCGCGAGCTCGCCGTGCAGACGGCCACGATCAGCACACCGCTCGCCGCGGCGGGCCTGTCGCCCTATGCCTTGTCGATCGCGCAGCGCCTCGGGGTGTCAACCGTGGGCGAGCTGATCCGCGTGCCCGCGAAACGCATTACGAGGCTGCGCGGCATCGGCAGCGTTCCCCGGTACGAGCTGGTCCGCCGGTCGCGGGAATGGCGGGAAAGGTTCCGGCTCCCCGAAGCAGAGATCCTTACTTCAGAACGGGCTGTGGTTTCTCCTCAGGGTCCGGTATCTCCTGCACCGGGGCTGGCGCAGCAAGCAGAAGACCTGGCGCACCTGTCGGTCGACGAGGTTGTCCGCCGCCTGGTCCCGGATTCACCGGAGCTCGCCCGGGTCACCGGCCGCGCACCCGCGGCAGGCGCAGGAACGCGTCCCGTATCCCCATGGGCTGACCAGCAGGAGATAGCCCAGCGAACCGGCATGACCGCCGACGAAGTGGCTGGCCATCTGGATCGTCTGCGCAGCCGGTGGATCAAGTCGGTCCCTGCCCTGACGAAGGTGCGCGAGGACCTTATCGAGGTGCTGCGCGGTCATGGCCGGATCATGGACTGGCGCCAGATCGCCGCTGCGCTGCTAGCGCGCCGAGGTTCCGAGCTGGGCGACGCTGACGCGCGGCTGACGCTGGCCGCGATCTGCGTCCGCGCGGCGGTTGAGACCGAGGAACGCCGGGACGCACCGAGACTGGCGAGCCGCCGACGTGGTGCCGCGGTGCTGATCGCCCTGACTGATGCGGGGGAGGAGGATCCGGCGCCGGCGGCGGATGACTTGCTCGCTTACGCAGAGCTGCTCGGCGACGCGGCCGACGACCTGGCTGGGCGCGACCCACTGGCTGGCGTCACCGAGATCAAGCAGACCCTGCGCGAGGTGCCGACAGCCGATCATGCCATCCGGCTGTCCGACACTGACCTGGTCCTGCTAGCTGCCGCCGCGTCCCAGAAGGCCGCGGCGACTGCCCGGCTCGAGCTGTATCCCCGGGACCTGTCACCCGACCGTGCGCTGAAGATCTCTCAGGCTGGCAGTTTCATCGGGGACAGTGGCACGTCCGACGCCGAGCTAGCCCGTCGCGTACTAGCCCGGTTCCCTGACCTGAGCGATCCGCCCAAGCCCGAGAACATGGCCAGGCTCCTCCGAAACATCGGATACGAGACCCATCGCGGTTCCGACGGCCTATTGCGGGCGCAGTCAGCTACGCAGCTCAGCGGAACGCGCGGGGCGCGGTCAGCCCGGAGCCTAACCGCCGCTCGCCGCGACACGGCTGCGTACGACCATACCCGTCAGCGCCTCGAAGAGGCCCGCCGACGTGGCGGCTTCGTCGCCGTGAAGGCCCGCATCGGCGACGCCGCGGCAGCCTGCGCGCAGCTCGTTGCGATAGATGGCGTCGTCGCTGTTAACGTCACGGCCGAGTTCATGCGCCTCCTCCGCGAGGTCGCGGGGGAGCGGGAGACTCTTCGCTGGGAGACCGTCCTGGCCGCGGATTCCCCGGATGCCCCGCCAAGGGCCAAGAACGGCCTTGCCGGTCTGCTCAGCACCACCTGGACCCGCTTCGACACGCACATCCGTGCCATCGGCACCGGTATCGTATTGCTGCACGACGCTACGCCACTGGCCCGCTACACCGGCGGCGGTGACCTGCTCGCGAAATTGGCAGGCGCTGCGCGAGAAGCCGGCGAGTCACCACACGGCCTGTGGCTGTTCTGCCCCATGCAGGACCCGAAGGACCCGCCGCACCTCGACGACATGATGGTCGGAGCGATCCCGGGCGATGCGGAGCAGCTTGCCGTGCCTGACGGTTTCGGTGCGATTGTTCGGAGGGCCTCATGATCAACCTGAAAGCGCTCCAGGTTCAGGTTCGGCACCTGGAGTCGGACCTCCGCGAGCGCGGCCCCAAGGACGCCAAGCTTGGACAGGAATGGCGCGACGCCCGCGAAGCCCAGCGCACGGCGGCGCCGTTTGAGTCGTGGCTCAACGAGCGCATCACTCAGGTAGCGGTCGCCTGGGTGCTAGGCACAGTCTTCGTGCGGTTCTGCGAGGACAACGGCCTTATCGAGCTGCCCGTCATCGCCGGTCCCGGCGATCGCACCGCGCTGGCCCGTGATCTTCAGCGGGACTTCTTCCAGCGTCACCCGGAGAAAACAGACCGGGACTGGATCGCCGAAGGCTTCAAGGCGATGTCGGTGTCACCGGTAGCTGCGGGCCTGTTCGAGCAGCACAACCCCATGTGGACGATCCTGCCGTCCCACGACGCCGCCAAGGCCCTGCTCGACTTCTGGCGCAGCACGGGCCCCGATGGCGAGATCCTCTACGATTTCACGGATCCCGAATGGAACACCCGCTTCCTCGGCGACCTCTACCAGGACCTGTCCGAAGCCGCCCGGAAGACCTATGCTCTCCTGCAGACCCCGGAGTTCGTCGAGGAGTTCATCCTCAACTACACCCTGGACCCCGCGATCGAGGAGTTCGGCCTAGAGCCCGCGCCCCCATACGGCCACGACGACCTGCCGCATCTCCTGCGTGTCATCGACCCCGCCTGCGGCAGTGGCCACTTCCTCCTCGGCGCCTTCGGCCGTTTGCTGCACGCATGGCAGGACCAGCCCGGCGACACCGACAAGTGGACCTTGATCTCCCGTGCCCTCCAGTCCGTCCACGGAGTAGACAAGAACCCCTTCGCGGTAGCCATTGCCCGGTTCCGCCTCATGCTCGCCGCCATGAAAGCCGGCGACGTCAAGCAGCTTTCCGCCCAGGTCGACTTCCCCGTCAACGTAGCCGTAGGCGACTCCCTCCTACACGGATATAAAACAGCAGGCCAGCAGCGAAGTTTCGACCAGATCGAGGAGGAAACGCACGTCTTCACCTATCGCACTGAAGACATCAACGACTACGTCAAGTCAGTAGACATGCTCGCCTTCGGCACCTATCACGTTGTCTTCGCCAATCCGCCGTACATCACGGTTAAGGACAAGGCAGAGGGTGATGCCTATCGTGGCCTCTACGCGAGCTGCTATCGCGAGTACTCGCTGTCTGTACCGTTTGCCGAGCGCATCTTCAAGCTAGCCATCCGCGGCTCGCTAGAAGGCTTTGGTGCCGGATACACAGGTCAGATCACCGCTAACTCGTTCATGAAGCGCGAATTCGGCAAGAAGCTGATTCAGGAGTTCTTCCCCCAAGTCGATCTAACTCACGTTATCGACACATCAGGCGCGTACGTCCCCGGCCACGGCACCCCCACCGTGGTCCTGTTCGGTCGCTGGCGCTATCCCCGACCTAACTCAACGATCCGCGCTGTCCTCGGCATCCGAGGTGAGCCGAACCAGCCTGCCGACCCTGCTAAAGGCCTCGTGTGGCAGGCGCTCATCACTCAAGTCGACACACCGGGCAGCGAAAGCGAGTGGGTCAGCGTTGCTGACGTGACAAGAGACCAGTTTGCGAAGCATCCATGGAGTCTCAGCGGTGGTGGCGCCGCCGAAGTCATGGAGGCATTGTCACATCATGCCCGAGCCACTGTAGGGGATCGAGTCCGGCTAATCGGCAGGACAGCACACACGGGTTTCGATGAGACTTACTTTGCTCCTTCAGGTACATGGAAGCGCCACGGCATCTCTCCCGACAGGATTGTGTCCCTTGTTGAAGGAGATGTCGTTCGTAATTGGGCACTTTCGGCAGCCACTGAAGCAATCTTCCCGTACGACGCGAAGTACCTGGCCGATTTCACCGATCCAGGGAGTGCTAGGCGGCTGTGGGAGCACAGGGTCTATCTGCGGGAGCGTCGTGAGCCAGGTGGCACCCATGAAGAGATCGGCCTGACATGGTACGAATGGAGTCGCTGGCATCCGGAGCGCTTCCAGATCCCGCTAGGTATCGCCTTCGCGTTTGTGGCTACGCATAATCATTTTGTGCTGGATCGTGGCGGGAAGGTCTTCAACAGGTCGGCGCCGGTAATCAAGTTGCCGGAGGGGGCGAGTGAGGACGATCATCTCGCGCTGCTCGGCGTGCTCAACAGCTCCACAGCCTGCTTCTGGCTCAAACAGGTGAGTCACGATAAGGGCAATAGGGGCGGCGAGCGTTCCACTGCGCGTTATGCGTGGGAGAGTTTCTACGAATTCACGGGGACCAAGCTTGAGCAGTTTCCGCTTCCGGCAGGGCTTCCACTGGAGTTGGGGCGTGAGTTGGATCGCCTCGCGCGGGAGCTAGCCGCCGTTGAGCCGTCGGTGGTGTCGGCCGATAGCCCACCAACGCGCGAACGGCTTGATAGTGCCAAGGCAGAACATGAGCGGCTCTGGGGGCGCATGATCGCGTTGCAGGAGGAGCTGGACTGGGACGTTTATCAGCGGTACGGGCTGCAGGACGCTGCTGAGAGCGCTGAGCGGATCGCACAGCCCGGCAGCGTGCCGGAGGTGAAGCTGGGCGAGCGGGCATTCGAGATCGCCATGGCTCGCCGAGGAAACGTGGGCGAAGGCGAGACCCAGTGGTTCGCGCGGCACCGGTCGACGCCCGTCACCGAGATCCCGGCTCATTGGCCGGAAGATTATCGGAACGTTGTTGCGAAGCGCATCGAGAGGATTGAGTGCAACAGAAACGTCGGCCTGATTGAGCGGCCGGAGTGCAAGCGGCGGTGGCAGTCCGAGCCGTGGGAGGACAAGGAACGCGAAGCACTCACGAACTGGCTGCTAGATCAGTGTGAGGAGCAGTCTCTGTGGTTCGGGCCGGATGGGCAGCCGCGGGCGATGACAGTGAACCGGCTGGCCGACCGGCTGCGGGCGGACGCCGATGTTGTATCGGTGGCGCGGCTGCTGGTCGGTCCGGACGCGGACCTGGCCGATGTGCTAAGGGACATCATCGCCGATGAGCATGTGCCCTACCTGGCGCAGTTGCGGTACAACGGCGAGGGCCTGCTGAAGCGGGCCCTGTGGGAGCGGACCTGGGATCTGCAGCGCGAGGAGGACCGGACCGGCAAGCGGCTCGATATCCCGGTCCCGCCGAAGTACACCCATGCCGACTTCCTGAAGAACTCGTACTGGCGGCAGCGCGGCAAGCTCGATGTGCCGAAGGAGCGGTTCATCTCGTACCCTATGGCTCGGCCGGACAGTGACAATTCGCTGCTGCTGGGCTGGGCGGGCTGGGATCACCGCGAGCAGGCCCAGGTCCTGATCACCGCCATCGAGGAACGCTCAACGACCGACGGCTGGGAAAGCGACCGGCTTAAGCCCTTGTTGGCCGGACTGTCCGAGGCCATGCCCTGGGTCCGGCAGTGGCACGCGGAGGTTGATGAGCGCTTCGGTGCCAGCCCGGCGGAGGCCTACGACGCGTACCTGACCGCCAAATGCGAAAGCTGCAACTTCAGCGAAGACGACCTGCGCAACTGGAAACCTCCGACATCGTCCCGCGGCCGACACTAGTCATGAGGCAGGACCTGCACACGCGGAGAGCCAATGGCTGATGTCCAGGTCGCTGATGTCCGCAGGCTGATCGACGGGCTGCGCTGGGACCGGCGACGGCATCCCTACCACGGTCGCCGTGAGTACTCGCAATGCGCGTGGGCGGTAGCAGGCGCGATCGGCGACATGATCGATGCGGGTGACGCCGTTAGCGCTAGGCCGCTCGCACGTCGCGCGGTGGAGCGGGTTACGGCCGCGCTCATGTACATGGACGATTCGTCAGGAGGCGTAGGCGATGACCTGCGATCGCTGATCGTCATGTACGCCCGGGCCTGCCGGGCAGCGCCTCCCGACGTCAAGCGCCTGGCGGCGTGGCTTGTATCCATGCAGCTCGACGGACCGGGCTGGCCCGCCATCGAGCTGAAGGAGTTCGGCGAAGCGCTGGGAGACCGCGGCCTCGCCGAGGTCGCCCGGCTAACCGAGGAGCGGTCCGCTACTTCTGACCCGGACTCCTGGTCAGCCCAGTGGGGAGTCAAGAATCTCAGGGAACAGCTGGCCGCGGTGTCCGGTGACGTGGATTCCCATGTCGCGGTCCTGGCCGAAGACCTGCGCGGCGCGCACCGGTATAGCGACATCGTCGAGGTGCTGCGTGCAGCCGGGCGGGACGATGACGCTGAGCAGTGGGCACGCAAAGGGCTGGCCGAGCACCCGCCAGGGCATCAAACCGATCGGCTTCGTGATCAGCTAGTGGACCTGCTGCTCGACACCGGCAAGGGCACGGACGCGGTCGCGATCCGCCGTGAGACCTACGAGCGACGCGCCATCCATCAGGACTACCTCAATCTCCGCCACGCCGCTCAGCAGGTGGGGGGCTGGGCCGAACTCGCCGACTGGGCACTCAACCTGCTCCGCGACCGAGCCGGGATCGACCAGCGGTACGTTACTCAGCTGATCAGCGTCCTGATCCGCGAGGATCTGCTCGATGAGGCATGGACGACCGCGATGGCGAACCCCAACCAGCTTCCTGAATCCCAGTGGTTCGAGCTAATCGAACTGCGGGAGAAGGACCACCCCGCTGACGTGATCCGCCCCTACGGGGATCTGATCGAAATCGGCTTGGAGCGAGCCAGCGACAAGTACCGCTATCCAAAAGCGATAAAGGCCATCAAGTGCCTCCAGGACGTCTATCGCCGCGCTGAAGATGAACCGGGCTTTGCCGCCTACCTCGCCGACCTGCGCCAACGGCACCGCCGCAAGACCTCGTTCATCACCAGCCTCGACAAGGCGCTGCCCCACTCTTGAGTAAGTCAGTAAAAGCCCGCACGTCATTAGACGTTATAATCGCATATAGCAAGCAGGTCGCCGAGATGCACGAACATCCTGGCGACCTAGGGGCGCCATCCAGCACTCAACACAAGCCTGGAGCCCGTCGCCAGGGGCGCGTGCGAGCACGCGCACCCGCACGCCGAGCCCGGGTACCGTCCCAGCCGCAAGCACAGCATATCGAGTTTTACATATTCACAATTGCGCACGGTTACGATGCGGGTATTGGGATGTCGGTGTGGTCAGACAAGCCTGAACCCGCCTGGCTGGTCGGCGGCAGTGCGGCGGCGGTGGCACAGGCCGCAGAATGATCGCAGGTTCGAGGGTGCCGTGTTGTCGGTGTTCCCGTCGATGTGGTCAACCTCGGTCGCGGGCTTGCCACAAAATGTGCCGGGCGGCCACCCTTCGCACAGCGGCTGGCGGCGGAGCTGGCGGGCACGGACCTTGCGCCAGTGAGCACCGTAGCCGCGCTGGGCCGGAGTGCCCCGCATGCGGCTGGCGCGGCGCCGGCAGTCCGCGCACCGGCCGCCTGTCGAGTAGCCCGGGCAGCCAGGTGTCGAGCAGGGCTTAAGAGCGCGGTCCATCAGTGGCCCAGGACCCCTGCTAGTGCCGGGCACGCCTCCACGAGCAGGCAGAACGTATGCGCCCCGTCAGTGCGGGCCGTCTTCGGCGCAATCCTCGACTGGCCGCAGATCTGGCAGGTGACTACGTGCCCGCCGCGCACCACGATCATTACGTAGTGACTCTGGCAGTACGAACGGGCAGCATGCAGACGGGTGCAGTCCGGCACCGCGCAGCCGTCAAACAGCCTCGGATGTCCCATGAGTATCAGCTGTAGCTCGCCTGCGGCAGAAACGCTCGGACGCGCCTGCGGGCTTCACGGTGCCGCTCAGGGGCGACGTTCGGGTTTTCTTAACCGCGAAGTTCGCGATATGTGTCCGCGCGAAAACAGCTAGCCCGGGGTATCCAAATCCGGTTCCGCCTGCGGGAGTACCCCACCCCGGCCCCGTCTGCGGCAAGAAGGGCGGCCATGGCCGGACCTGGCTGGGTCACGGACGCCTTGACGAACCCATGATGACGGGTTTTAGTGGGTTAGCGATAATACTTAGCGTTGCGATGTGTCTTCGGACGGTTATTACACTCCTGTGCACTTAGGCGCCTTATCGACCGGTGCAAGGAAGGCGGAAGCGATGTGCCAGAGCAAGGCCCAAGGCGGTCGCAGATGCAAACCCAAGAGCGGACGGAAGTCGGCAGCCGCTTCGGATAGTGCAGGCGGCTCTGCGCCGGCAGGGCTGTCCGGCTTTATACGACGCAGCCGGGCAGCGGTTCTTCAGGATGCGCAGGATCAGCTTGGTGCTCTCCTCGACGCTCTGGTAGGTGCAGTGCCGGTTGACTCCGTCGCGACTTTGGTGTCGGCTGTCGACGCTGATGTAGCCGATCAGGTTGCAGACGCAATCACCGTCACGCTTGAAGCTCACGGCTGCCTGCGCGGAGAGTGGGAGAGTCATCTCCTGTGCGGTGCTCTCGCCGCGGTGGCGCAGGGGATGCAAGCCGGCGAAGCCCTGGTCAAGACTGCAGTGACCAATGGCGTTACGGCGGCGCTGACCTCGTGCGAGGTGCCTCCCGTGGTTGCTGGCCTGGCCGCCCGCGCTGTCGTGGACACGCTTACGAAACTGACGCCGGTAGGGCACTGGGAAGCTGTCCGCCGTGCGATGCAGTTGCTGGCCGTCTCGACGTGCCCGAAGGTTGCGGATCATCCAGCGGTCGAGCAGTGCTTGCAGCCGCTCGCAAAGCAGCTTTTGTCGGATGTGATTCAGGAGGAACTGGCGGCTCTGTAGCCAAGGGGCTGGCGGATTCGCGTGCGGGCCGGAAAGCACTTACCTCCTGGCCCGCCTCCCGTGCGGCTTCAGCCCTGGCGTGCGGCGTCGAGGCAGCCGACGCACCAGGTGCAGGAATCGCGGGCGGGCCGCGCCGGGCGTCGCTGGCGGTGCGCCCTGGCTAATCAGCCGGAGGCATCTGGTCGCTTGACGTAGGTACCGCGGCCGACCACAGTCACGACACGTCCCTCGTCGCGGAGTACCTGAACTGCCTTCTCTGCTGTGATGTGGCTGACGCCGTACTCCTGAGTGATCGTGCGCAGGCTAGGCAGCCGCGAGGTCAGCTCGCCGGATGCGATGCGTGCCCGGAGCAGCGCCGCGACCTGTACGTACAACGGCGTCGGGCTGTCGGCATCCACTGTCACGATGGCAGCGTAAGGAACCCCCAGGTAAACCCCCATTACCGAGGTATCCCCATGGAGCCATATGGACACTCATGGTAGGCTGGCCTTTACCGGACGACCGGAGCACAGATACGTCCGTGAAGTCCCAGGCCGGGCCGAGTGCCGAGAAGAGATGATCATGGCGAAGCTACCCAAAGCCCCTCACCCCCTGCCGCAGCTCACGTCCACCGAGCTGCTGAAGTACATAGAAGCGCTGCGGCAAGCACTGCGGACCGACCTCAGCGACCGCGACCGCGAGCAGGTCCTTGCCCGGCTCGGGCCGTCCTACGCCGAGGCGAACGAGCGCGGCCTGACCGTTTCCGGCGCGGCCGAGGTTCCGGAAGTCCGCTCGATCGCTGATCCGCTCGATATGCGCCGCCGGAGCTGAGGCGTGACGGAAACCCCCGGCCCGGCCGCCGAGGGCGGCCAGGCAGTCGCAGACATCACCGGCCTGCACCGCGAGTTCCCGGCATGGGCGATTTGGCTGCCGCGCCACGATAACGGCTGGACGGCACTACGTCCAGCTTCCGCGCGGGCCCCCGAGCCCGGCCTGCCGATGGTGTGGGCTCAGGCGGCGACCGTAGCCAAGCTTGCCGAACGGATGCGCAGCGTGGACGCGCAACTAGCCAGCAGCGACCAACGACCACCGGACCATCCTGCATCCTTACGTGCGGCGTACAGCCACAGCGAGCACCCTGGACCCCTACGATTTCGCAGTAGCCTGAAATCCCAAAGCGGGTGGAATGCGGGAGTATCGGTGGGCGAAGTACAGACGACTCAGCAATCCGGCGAGAAGCACCAGTCTCGCATAGTGAAGTTCTTCACCAGCATCCCCGGTTTCATGACGGGCCTCGCCACGGTGGTGACTGCCACCGCAGCTATCACAACCGCATTAGTACACAGCAGCCCGTCGAGAGCGCAGCAGTCGCCGCCCGCCGCGCCCTCAGGAACGCAAGCCGACACAAATACCGGCGGCACCGCTGCGACCGGCACGGCAACGTCTGCGCTGGTCATCACTAACTCCGGCACGGACATCCACAGCAGCTCATCAGACATCCACGACGACGGCACTGATCTCTGGCCTGACAATAACGGGCAGCTCGCAGTATGGACAGGCAGCTCCCTCCCGACGCCGCAGCAGTGCCTGTACCTGATCCGCACCCAAGGGGCCGGGGTGAACGTGGCCGCCCCGGCTAGGAGCATCATCTGCGCGCAGGCCAGCGAGAACACCCTGGCGATCATCCAGGTGCAGAGCATTGACATCAGCCTTAACTATCCGATGACTACCCTGACCACCATCTACGCCATCACGCCCGGCAGCTGAGATGCACGAAGCGTGCGTGTATACGCTAGGGGGCGGAAGCTGAGCGCGACCTGCGCGACCGAAGCATCAGCCCAGGAAGCACATCAAGATCAGCTACCTCCGCTGCCTCCAGTGCACCCTCGATCTTGTTCAGGAATTCCCACCACTCCTGCCTGGGGTGACGGTACGATCCAAGAACGCTTGCAGTGACGACGAACGGCAGGACAACCAATTTTTCCGGATCCGGGAAGACCTGAGCCAGCTCTTCCCCTCGCACCGCCACGCGCGCAATGAAATCGTAAGCTACTTGCATTTGGAGGCCGAGTTTGCGGACAGTTGATCCGACGTTTGCAGCCTGATAGGAGATCTTGCGTAGGTTCTCTTCATCTGGCCACTCACGTCCGCACACGTCGATGCAGACGTAACCCGTCACAAGACCGCAGAGGCCCAGGCTGACCGTGACATGAGAGTTATCAAGAGCCTCCAGGTGTTGTTCAAGATCCTGAATCTCGCCGCGCGCAGCATAGCCGAGCGCCTTCCGGAATGCCTTCTCTGCCTCGGGGTCGATCCGCATGAACTGCATAACCTCCTCCTTCGTCTCTCGCGCCAAGCTACAACACTTGCCGTTGCAGTGGCGATCATCGCTCCTCCGGCCACCAGCATAGGTATAGCTTCGGGATGAACTGCAGCGTCTGCGATGCTTGGGCCCGCGGCGGCAGCGGCCCCGTAGAGGCCAAGTTTGGCATCTGACCACCAGTCGGGCCGTTCCTTTTCGTGTTTGTCGGCGCCCGCATCTTTCTCGGTCTCCGGTAGCGCGCGTTGCGTCGAATCGAGTGGTCTCGTCTCTGACGCTGATGAATCCGCGTCGTGAGGCTTGTCCAGTTCAACGGTCTCAGGCGGCGGCTTACTATCCGGTCCCGAGTTGTCTTTCCACAGTTGCTCGACGCTGGCTTTCAGGTCCGCGATTTGCTGCTGGGTGTCGGCTAGCTGCTTTTGAGTATCGGAGAGCTGCTGTTGGGTGTCGGTTAGCTTTTGCTCGGTGTCAGCATTCTTGGTTTCCAGTACGCTGATGCGCTGCTGCTCTGCCGTCGGGCGGTGCTCGCTCTCCGCCGCATTAGCGGGGTTCTGGTCAAGCTGGCCGTTGTCAGTGCCGCTATCGGCAGCGGGAGAGTCGGGCTGGAGTGTTTCCGGTCCGTCGACGCGGCCGACGCCGTTGCTGCTGTCGGCGGGGTATGCGGCGTCGGGGTAGGTGTCGCCCCACGGGTCGGGTTCGTCGTTACCGCTGTCGGCTGTTTCGCCGTAGTCGTCGCCGCAGTCGTCTTCGTCGGCGTACTGGTCGTAGTCGGCGGGGTCATAATCGCCCCAGCCGTTGGGGCTGTCCGGGTTGCCCTGGTTGAGGTGGGCGATCTCGGGGGTGTTGCCGGCCTCGGAGCTGGCGGAGTCCGGGTAGTTGTCCCAGCCGCTGTCGTCGGTGGCGGTGCTGGTCTCGCTGACGCTGGCGGTATCGACGGCACCTTGACTGGTGCTGCTGTCCAAGTCTGCTGACATCGCCGTTCACTCGTTCCCGGGTTTCGGGCCGGTGCGGCGGGGAGCGAGCCAGAGCAGCACCCATTTCCCGTCCGTGAACGTCTGTGCCATGGCAGCGGCTAGCCGTCCTCGCCATCGCGGTTTCCCGGCACGGCAGCCGACCGCTTCCTCGATAGCAGACGGGGTGTGCACGCCGAACGCCAGTGCCCGGCGGCTGACGGTGCTGATCTGGGTCCAGGCGGTGTCATTCCAGGCGCGGACGGCGGCGAGCTGCTCGCCGCAGGTACTGCCCGGTATGGCCCGGCTATACTGCCCGGCCCACACGGTGGTGTCCGGGTGCGGCGGTGCGCCGGCCCCGGCTACGCCTGCGTGGGCTTCCAGCTCCCGGACGAGCATGCTCCACCGGCACGGGCTGGCGAGCCAGCGGGTGTCCGGGGCCGGATAGGGGCGGCCGCCGGCGGCGTAGTCCCTCAGTCCTGCCGTGACGTGCGCGGTGAGCCCGGCCGGGTCCGGGTGCCCGCCGATGACGCTGATCCGCGCGGCCACGGCCGCATCGACCGCGTGGGACAGTGTGCAGCCCAGGAGCCGGGCGGGCAGGTCGAGCAGCCGGGTGCTGAAGTCCTGGCCGGGGATGGGCGGTGACCAGCCGGTCAGCGCGGCGAGCACGGCCAGCTCGGCCCACAGCGTGATCGCTGGATCGTGTGCTGCGCTGTTCTGCGCGTCGCGGATCTGCGCCAGGGTGCACGGCCGCTGGATGCACTGCGGGTCACATGACGCGCTGCGGGCGGTGATGACCGCGGCGGACGTCGCGGTGGCGGCCGGGCGGGTGGTCTCGGCTTCGGTGCCGTCCGGCATCCGTACCAGCAGCGGGTAGTCCATCCCGTCGGTGAACACCGCCGCCTCACCGGGTGTCAGCGTTACCAGGTAGGACGACTGCGAGGCGGTGAGGTTCATGGTCGCGCCGACCGCGTCCCGGTCGTCTTGCGCGGGGAGCCGGTGGACGATCTTGACGGCGGTGTTCTTGATCACGTCGGGGATCAGCTTGGCAGGGATCTGCTCGGCGATGATCAGTCCTTCGCCGTAGGCGCGGACCTCGGCGAGCAGATCCGCGAACATCTCCACGGCCTGCGCTGCGGGCCCGCTGCCGGTGCCGGGAGGCGGCTGGCGCAGCAGCCGGTGCGCTTCCTCGATGACGGTAAGGTGCCGCAGCCTGGGCCGGGCGGGTCCCTCGGCGCGGGAGCGGAGCCGCAGGTGCTCGGTCAGCCGGATCAGCACCGTCCCCATCAGGAAGGCTTTGTCGTGGTCGTCGCCGGCGTCCTCGATCTCGAAGACGACGTTGCGGTCCAGCAGCGCGCTGAAGTCAAGCCGGTGGCCGCCGTCCAGGAACCGGCCCGAAGTGCCGAGCCGCAGGCTGGCGATCCGCACGGTGACGAACCCGCGCACGTTGTCGGCGACCTCGCGGCCGTACCCGATGTCCTGGACAACCTGCAGCGCGCAAGCCTGCAGGTCTTTCAGCGTGGGGTAGCCGGGCTGCGTGCCCTCGGCGGCGGCCTGGCCGGTGACCAGATCCCATCCGGCCTGCTCATAGCACCGGGTCAGCGCGGCGGCCAGGACCTGCGGGAATGGCTCGTCGGCCTGGAACGCGGCCAGGAACAGGGCGCGGACCAGGTCCGCGTGGACCTGGAGCGGGAACCGGCTGCCATCGGGGGCGGGCGCGGGTTCGAGCGGGTTCAGCCCGGCGGGCGGGACATCCAGCTCACCGGGCCGGATGCGGATCACTTCCGTGTCCGGGAGCCGGGCGGCCATCAGGTGGTACTCGGCCTTGGCCGGCTCGACGACCAGCCACGGGATACCGCTGCGGGTGGCGGACTCCAGCAGGCCGCGGATGGTCTGCGACTTCCCGGCGCCGGTCGCGCCGCACACGAACACGTGCCGGTTCAGCGAGGCCAGCGGCAAGGTGAGCGACCCGGCCGGTACCCGGTTCCAGTCCAGCACCGTCCCCGCCCGCAACCCCGTCCCCTCTTTGTCGCGGCTGGTTTCCGGAGTGACATCGAAGTCCGGGCGCAGCGTGAACCGCAGGCCCGGCAGTTCCCGGACCGGAACCCGCGCCAGCGCGGCGACAAGCCGGGTAGAGGCGGTGAACGGCGAGACCGGTACCGGGGTGTCCCGTTCGTCATCGGCCATCCGTGATGCTTCCGCTGGCCCGGGCCGCTGCTGCGGCACGGCTTGCGCCTGCTGGGCCTGGAGGTACATCGGCGTGTCCCACCACGACCTGTCATTTGCGGTTGCGGCGGCCGGCTGCTGATACGGCCGGGCGGGCACTGGCAGGTGCCCGTCACCTGGACCCGTCAGGACATCCTGGAGCGGGCCGGAGCCGCGTTGCGCGGTCAGGCCGTAGGGCAGGCCGCGCAGGTCCGCCGACGCGCACACAAGCCGCGCGACTCGCGCGGCGTCCTCGGCGCTGGCCGCCCCGGCGAGCAGGTGCACCCGCCACATCCCGGCCGTGATGCCTTCGCGGAGTTCCTCATGCCAGGCCCCGGCCCGGCGGGCGGCGAGCCGGGCGCGCGGGCTCTTGAAGTTCTCGGCCTCTAGCTGCTCGTGGGCGGCGTGCGCGGCCAGCTCGTTGATCTCGGCCTCGCCGACGGGCTCGGCGAGCAGGAACCACGCGAACGCGTCCAGCCAGGCCGACAGCAGCCCGTCCTCCAGCGACGGCTGCCGGTGCTCGCTCTCGTCCCCGCGCCGACCTGACTCAGCGCGCAGCACGTCGGTGATGCCGCTGATCCGAGTCCAGCACGGCACCGCGGTGAGCACCCCCACGATCTGGCCACGCTCCAGGGGCGCGGCTCGTGCGCCCGGCGGAAGGGTCAGCACTGCCTGCCCGCTGTCGTGCCCGGCGGCCAGGCCCGGCCCGGCGGCCAGCACCCGTACTGGCCCGCCAGCGCGGTCACGGACCCACGCGACCGCGACCGGGTCCGGGCCGCCGGAGGCGGACACAAGCGCCTGAACCCGCTGCGCGGTCCCGGTATCGCGCGGACCGCCATCAGGGACCGGGTCACGCGGCACCTCAGTGATCTGCCAGGCGGGCAGCACGGCAAGTGCCTGCAACAGCCGGGAACCACTCATCTCGACCTCAGATGCCTGCGCATGCGCGCGGTTGACCGTGCTCACCCTATTAACAACGGCTCCGGAATGAAACCGGTTCACTGCAAACCGTGACAGAACGGGTCGGGTGGTGGCATCATCAATGACTGGAGGCGGAGCGCGACGGAGAGGAAACCAGGCACGGCGAAGGGGATCACGCCACCATGTATCAGCAGCCCGCCGCCCCTGGGGGCAGGGCCTGGCGCCAGCGGCTCCTGTTCACCCCGCCCGTGCGGCTGGGCTGGACGTTCCGCAGCCGCCGCGACCTGATCGCCGCCTACCCGGAGCCGCCGCCGGACCCGGAGGCCATCAAGCAGCAGGCCGCCGCCCGGCTCGCCGCTGCGACCCGGTCCTGGCAGCGGGCACGCACGTGGGGCGTCCGGCCGTCCCTGATCATTTTCGTCGCCCTGGTCGCGCTGGCCGGGTGCGCGCACGCGCTCAACCCCGCCAGCCAGGCCGGCCCGGTCATCGTGACCGCGCTCGTCCTGGCCGCGCCGGGACTGAGCTGGGCCGGATGGCGGTACGCCCAGTTCAGCGCGGCGAAAGCCGCCGACCCCGGGCAGCAGTACCAGGCCGCGCACAGCCAGTGGACCAGCCGGGTCGCTGACCACGAGCAGGCCGAACTGGACCGGCTCGCGGAGGTCCCCGAATGGGGCAGCGCCGAGCTGCGCACGCTGCGCACCGACGTGTACGGGGGCACCCTGGCCGGGTGGCGGTCCCTGCTGACCGTGCACGGCGCGTCAATCCTGGCCCGGCAGCCGCTGCTGGTTGCCGACCTGACCGGCCAGTACGCCCTCGCCGAGCTGGCCGCCCTGGCCCGTGACGCGCGGGTGCCGTCCGCCGAATGGGTGCTGCCCCGCGACCTGGACCGGTCCGGACTGCTGACCCGCCTGTCCGGGCACCACCTGGCTGAAGCGCTCGCCGAGGCCATCCACGCCGGCCCGCCCGGCACCGCCCGCACCGACCGGGCCGTTGACGTCCGCGTGCTGGAACAGCTCTGCTCGGCCCTGGCAGGCCGGGCCGTCACCCCGGCCCGGCTGGCCGCCGCCGTCCAGGTCGCGCTCGGCCGCCCGGCCGAGCCTGGCCTGCTGACCGAGGAGGAGGAGCACCAGATCGGCGGGAAGCTGTTCGGCGAGGCCTACCAGACCCAGATCGGCACGAACCTGGTCCGACTCGACGCGTTCCTGGCCGGCCTGGCCAGCTATGCCGGCACCGGGCCCCCCGCCTCACCCCAGCCCGCGTACTGCACCTTGTTCGCGACCGAGCCCGGCGCGCGCAGCGCCCGCGGTGAGCTGCTGGCCGCGCTGGTCATCCAGTGGCTCACCGTCGAGGTCACCGCCAGCACCGCGACCGCCCCCGCAGTCGTGATAGCCGGGGCCGATGAGATCACCCGCAGCCACCTGGAACGCCTCGCCGACGCGTGCGACCGCAGAAACGTCCCGCTGACCCTCATGTTCCGGCACCTGCGCGACGACTCGACCGCGATGATCGGCGGCGGCACGACCGCGTTCATGCGACTGGGCAACCACCTAGAGGCTGAGCAGGCGGCCACGTTCCTAGGCCGCCACCACAAGTTCGTGCTGTCCGGATTCACCGCCACCATGGGCGGCAGCCAGACCGCCACCCGAGGCGAGGAACACGGCCACAGCACCAGCCGCTCCCGCGGCTCCTCCACCACCCGCGGCTGGTCAGACGACGGCCACCTCGGCGAAGGCAGCTACTCCGGCAGCCGCACCCGCAGCCGCGAGTCCGGCCAGTCAGAGAACTGGTCCAGCTCAACGTCCCAGGCTGATGGCCGCGAGTGGAGCGATGCTGCCTCGTGGCAGCGGGTCTATGAGTACGCCGTCGAGCCTGCCGTGCTGCAGGAACTGCCTGAGAACGCGCTGCTGCTCACCGGCCGCAGCCCGGTCAGCACAGGCCTCCAGCCAGTCGAATGCCACCCCGCGATCATCACCATGCCGCGCGTCAGCATGAACCCGCTCCACCACAGCCCGCCCCCGGCAGCCGTACCCCCGCAACCCGGATACGGGCAGGAGAGCCCGCGCGGACTCGAACCCCGCCAGTACCAGCCACGGTGGCCCCAGCCCGCCGAGCGGGACAGCCAGCCGGCCTGGCCGCCCCGCAGGCGGGAAGCACCGCCACTGTGGCAAGGCGATGACAGCCGGCCCTAACCCAGCTCGCCGTCTTTCCCGCATGGCTCAGAGACCTCCACATCCTGAGGCCGTCCTACGGGCGGCCTTGTCCTCGAGCATCCGTCGGCGCGCACGGCCAGTCCGCCCTGCGGCGGGAGGCGATCAAGCAGAAGGTCTGGCGCTCGCGCCAGCCCGACCCGCTTGAGGCGGGCCTGGGACAGGTCGACGGACACCTGTCCCGCCCTCGGCCTTGGCTCTGGCGTCCTGATCATTTTGACCGTCGTCCGGGTACGCGGCACGAACCGCTGGGCACCGAGACCATTCACGGGCACGGCCTGGCTGGGCATGCCGCAAAACCTCAGGTCCGGCGAGGCGGACGAGCAGCGGCGATCGCGTTTCGCGCTGCTGCTGCGGAACAGCGCGGTGCGGCCTCGTGCCCCCGGCGGATGCGATCGCTACCATGGCAGGCGTGGAGATGCGAGTGTTCGAAACGGTCGACCAGGCTGCGGGCAGCGCTGCTGACATGCTCGGGGATGGTGAGCGGCTGAGCAGGCTCTGGCGGTATGTCTTCGTCCAGATGCTTGACGACTACACGAGTGTCCTGCGTCATGCGGGCGTCTCTGCTGCCGCGCGGATGTGGGCCGGTGCGCCTAGGAGCACCGGGGACAGCCGGGTGGATGCCGCGTTCGCGGCGATGGCCGAGCACCTGGGCCGCCTGCACGGATGGGCGGTTCCGTCGTGGGCCAGGCTGCCCGGGCGTGAGGCGTGGCCCTGGTGGTTCGTCACCGACCTGCGTGGTCTCCACCCTCGTGCCCTGGTCGAGTCGCCGTCCTCGTTCCGCCGCCGCGGCGTCTTCATCACCGACGGGGCACTAGACCGCGCATGAGCACCGGCCTCGGGCGGGAAGACATCCGCGCGCTCCTCGATGATCTGTCCTCGGAGCTAGCGGCGCGTGGGGTAAGAGCCGAGCTGTTCCTCGTCGGAGGCGCTGCCCTGGCGGTCGCGTATGACGCCATGCGGGCGACCCGGGACCTCGACGCCGTCTTTCATGCCGACGTGGTCCGGCAGGCGGCGACCGCGGTAGCGGAACACCGGGGACTCGCGGAGGACTGGCTGAACGATGCGGTGAAAGGATTCCTGCCCGGCCCCGGCCAGATGCACCGCAACGGCGGGTATCTCGTCAGCGTGGCTGACCACCTGGCCTCCGCGACATCGTGTGGCGGAGGTACCTGATGCCGTGCTTCATGTAGACACGCGGGTTGGTGTCCAGGTACCTGGCCCAGGGCGGGTCTGGTTCCGCGCGCAGCATCGCGTGGCAGGCGAGGGCGAAGCCGAGCATCGGCTCGGTCATGTAGCCCAGTCGCTGGGCGCGCCAGCCGCTGGTTCGCTGGTTGCCGTCAGCGGGGAGGCGGCTGAAGCTGAAGGCGGCATTGGCGGTGAATATGCCCATGCGAAGGTAGACGGTCGCCAGGTCGGTGAGCGGCTCGCCGTCCTTCCGCCCGGCGGGGAGCCAGCCCTCGCTGAGCAGGCGGACGTGTCCCAGCTCGTGAGCGATGACCGCCACCAGCCGGACGGGGTCACTGACGGCCGACCGGTCGATTGTGATGACGGGCCGGCCGCCCTCAGGGCCGGAAGCGTAAGTACCGGCTGCACCGGCGGACCTGGTGGTCCCGGCTGGGATGATCCGCTGCAGGGCGCGGATGTGGTCGATCTTGTCGGAGACCTCGATGTCAACGTCGGTCTGGACGCCCATGTAGCCGGCCGCCCTGCTTGCCGCGGAACGGATATCCTGGTCGCTGCCGGAGAACGGAGGCGGAAAGTACTCGCTGGTCGGCAGGATCACCGGTGCGCTGAGCGGCTCGTCGCCGAACACGTCGCGGAGCCACTCGATGTTCTCGGTGATCCAGGTGCGTTCGCGGTCGTCAACCGGGCACCTGGGCGTGAACAAAGCCACCCTGAATCTCCTAGGTATGGTCGACTATCGTCGATTATTTAGGCTTATAGTCTACCTCCGGGCGATTCTTCAGCCTCAGTGTTTGCGGAATTCGGTACGCCCGGCAAGGCGCACGATTTCAGCGCCGTCTTCCGCGAGAGGGGCACAGCGGATGTCCGGTTGCGGGTACTCCGGCTTGGACCGGGCTGTGGATGCGGAAAGCGGATGGGACTACCTTCGACCGCCGCCCACGCGGGCGTTCGAAACGGTTGACCAGGCTGCGGACAGCGCTGCTGGCATGCTCGGGGGTTGGTGAGCGGCTGAGCAGGCTCTAGCGGGTAGGTCTTCGGCGTGCGCCGAGATCCGACTCGAGGTCGAGCCGGAGGTTCGAGCGTGACTGGAGAACCTTCCCAAGCGCGACTTTGGTCATGTACTCACCCATGTTGAGCAGCTTGCAGAAGAAGCCGACACACTGAGCGAGCCATACTCACGGTATCTCGGCGATAAGACCCGGGAATTGCGTTGCGCATCCCGCTACATCCCCTTGATGTCCGGGTGACCTACTTGCTGGCGCCAGGGCGGCGAGAATGTGAGGCATCCCATGGCCACCCTGAAGATGTCTTTGAGCGAGAGGTGTAACGATGAGTGACCACAGCAGCTTGTGCCCGGGGACTACCTGGATGATCCGGAGATCCGGGCTGGATATGAAGAAGCCAAACGTGCCGTCGTCATCGGCGCGATGGTCCGGGATCTCCGTCTGGCGGCGGGGCTGTCTCAGACCGAGCTTGCGCACCGGGCCGGCCTGACGCAACCGGCGCTGTCCCGACTGGAAAACGGCGGTGGTCTACCCACCATTGCTGTCTTGGACCGGCTCGCCATGCTTTGAATGCGACTCTGAACGTGTCGATCGTCACCCATGCTGCGTGAGAGCTTGACAGAGGAAGCACCATAGGTCGTTCCGAGTAAAAGAGAGAAGTGGCGCGGCGGGACAGGGGCGAGCGAGGGGCTGCTGCTGCGCGCTTTGTGGGAGCGGACACGAGATCTGCAGCGTGAGGAGGACCGGACCGGAGGACGGCTGGTCCCGGTCCCGCCGAAGTCCACCAGCGCCGACTTCGTCAAAAATTCCTACTCGTAGCAGCGCGGCAAGCTCGACGTGCCCAAGGAACGGTTCACCTCGTACTCGATGGCTGGGCCGGATAGTTATCATTCACGGGCTGCCGGGCCACCAAAATATTCGGTCGGCCTCCGCCCAGCCACCGCCCGGTACGGCATATCCGTGACGTAGGCCGTGAATGAGTTACGACAGCGCCGGTGATCTCGGTGTCCTACGAAGCTGGCGTATCGTCACCGACGTTGTGCTGCATGAAACCGATTCCGCCATGCTTGGCGATTGTGGCGAAGTCGCGATCGTCATGTAGTACGGACATGTCGTGCCGGGCAGCTGTCAGCGCGATGATTAGATCGACCACACCCGGCCCTTGATGCTGGCTGGCCGTCGCAAGTGTTCCCTGCAGGACCCGCGCACGGTCGAGAACATCCTCGGGTTCAGTGACAAGCGGGAAGGTCGCGAACAACACTCCCTTCCACTCACGGTAGGCGTCACGGCCACCAGAGGCACGAAGAACTTCGATCTCCACAGCCTGGCAAATACTGACCTGGCCGCGTTCAATCAGTGCGTCCCAGCTTGCCGGAGCCTGCTTGCGCAGTATGCGAACGACCGCAGAGGTGTCAGCCAGGTAGTACGTCACCTTCACAGGCCGCTGCCCCGGTAACGGCTCTTGTCTTGGAGGAAATCGACGTCGAGGGAACCCTCGGCGGCTAGCTCCCGCGCGCGGGCCAGCCCGGCACGGCGCGCTTGGACATGCAGAATGAAATCCCTCAGTACATAATCGACTGTTCCTTCGGGGCCGAGGTGCATGACATCATCGACCTCCGCGAGAATATCCCCGCTTACCGGAACTGTGACCTTCTCCTGCGGTGTGGCGGCCATCGGCACCCCTCCCTTGCCAGCCTTCGTCTGCCGTGACCAGTCTACCTAGCAGTCGTGGCCAGGCTCAGCGCTAAGGCTAGGACCGCGTCGGACTAGAAGCGCTGTACGGTGCCCGCAGTGAATAGTCGACCGTTATCAACGATGTTCACCGATAACGTGACCTGACGGGCGAGTCGGCAGGGCACGAGCCCGCCATGGGACGAGGGAGCGGACAGCGGAACTCGCGGATGAGGTCTCGTTCGGTGCGGCCCCACCCGGGACTTGCTGGGACGACGATGTCGCGATTCAGCATGAGGCCGTGGCGGCTTGCCGGCAGGCCGGCGACCGCCTGGGCGAGGCTCGCGCCCGGAACGCGCTCGGCCTGCTGTGCCTGCGCCGCGGCTACCACAGCTCAGCGCGGATCGAGTTCGAAAGCAGCTTGCGCCTTCTCGCGGACCTGGGCGACGACTGTTGGATGCCGGTTGTCCGGATGCACGTTGCCGAGTGCATGGCAGGCGTGGCCCTCTACCGGGAGGCCAGGGAGGTTCTCGCGGAGTCGCTGGCCGTTTTTCGCGAGCGCGGCGATACGAGCGGCGAGGCCGAGGCGCTTCACCTGCTCCGAGCCATCCAGGACGCAGTAGAGCGCCATCCGTCAGCAGCCAGTGGTGCCTCCGAGGCGAGCTGTCTTCCGCGACACGGGACGGCGGACGTCCGGTTACGACCACTCCGAACTAGAGTCGGTTTGTGGCTGCGGAAAGCTCGTGGGACTCTCCAGAAGCTTAGCGGCTCAGGCTTGCGCTCGACATGGCGGATGCGGGGATAGGGCTATACCGTCAGCGAATGAGGCGCGAGCACCCAAACGCCAGTGACGAGGACGTCGAAGCAGAGGTGCAGGGCTGGCTTATGCACAGGCCTGGCGACTCTCCGGGTGTCCCGTCGATCAGGCTGCTGTGACCGGGCTCGAAGATATATTCAGACAAGCTGCGGCGGACCTGGATGGGTCGTGACCCGGGCTGAACGCCTCGAAATACGGACGTGGTCGATGTCGTCGGAGACCTCGATGTCAACGGCCGTCTGGACGCCCAGTGTAGCCGGCCGCCTTGCTCGCCACGGAACGGAGTCGGCCGTGCAGACGCATCCCGCGTCGCGTACCTCGACGGTTCGTTCGGTCAGGCAAGAGACGCCTCATGAGTTAGCTCGACTACGATTAATATAACGTCGTCTACGGCAGGCGCAGGCAGGGCAAGTCGTACTTGCTCCGCGCCTGGCTGATGCGGTCGGGGGTCTGTACCATCTCGCGACGGAGCAGGCAGAAGCCATCTCATTTCGCCGCTTTGGCGACTCGCTCGCCTCCTGGACAGGGCTGACGACGGGAGCTTTCGGGTTCAGCGGCTGGGAACAGGCGCTGGGCACCGCTGGGGATCTGATGGCTGCTGCCCCTACGAGGGGAGCTTCCCCGTTGCTCGTGATCGACGAATTCCCTTACCTGACCCAGGAAACCCCCGGGCTTCCGTCCATCGCCCAGGGGCTCTATGACAACCTCGGCTCGGGGTCGTCCCGGAGCCTGGCGTTGCGCCTGATCCTGTGCGGCTCGTCGATCTCCGTTATGTCCGACCTGTTATCCGGGACCAGGGCGCTGCGCGGCAGGGGTGCACTGGAGCTCCGGATTCGGCCGTTCGGTTATCGGGATGCCCGTGAGTACTGGGGTATCGAAAACCCCGCCGCTGCCTTCGCGCACAACGCGCTGGTAGGGGGGCACGCCTGGGTACCGGGAGCTCGTCCCCGACCCGGACGTTCCCGAGTACCCAGCCAGGATCGGCGATTGGCTGATCCGGAACGTCATGCGACCAAGCATGCCGTTGTTCGATGAGGCGCACCGAGTCGTGCATGAGGACCCGCGGATTCGCGATACCGCGACCTACAGCTCCGTCCTGACGGTGGTAGCGGCTGGCGAGAGCTCGCCGACCAAGATCGGAGGCTTGCTCGGCCGGCCTCCCACGTCGCTTGCGCATCAGCTAGGCATGCTGGCGGCGGCGGGCTTCATTGACCGCCGTCAGGACCTGCTCCTTGAGAGGCGGCCTGTCGTCACCGTTGCTGACCAGCTCGTTCGGTTGTACCAGCTGGTCATCGAGCCGTACCAGGCTGATCTAGAGGCGGGACGCGCCCGCCAGGTCTGGTCCGAGGTCGGTCACACAGTTGAATCAAAGATTCTCGGCCCGCACTTTGAAGCGCTGGCCACTGAGTGGGTTTCACGGTACGCGAGCGATGAGGCCGGATTGGCGCTAGGTGCGGTTGGTCAGAGTGTCGTTGCCTGCCGAGAGCACAAGACCGGACACGAAGTCGACATCCTTGCTCTCGCTCGCGGAGCTCGGCCGCGGACGCATGATGCGCCGATCGCTTTCATCGGCGAGGCCAAGTACCGCGACCGGAGGCCCGGCCTGGCCGAGTTGCGCAGGCTTGAACATGTTGCTGACTTGCTCACTGCAGCAGCCCACGACACGAGCGCGGCCACGTTCGGCCTGTTCAGCGGTATAGGCTTCACGGAGGACCTAGTTGCAGAGGCAGCTCGCAGGCGGGGACGAGTCCTGCTCGTCGGACTGGAAGCGCTCTACGGCGTGGGCGGCTAGCTGCGGCGGGCGCTGTATAGGGCGTGCGCGCCGCCAGGATAACCCGTTACCCGAGGACTGGCGACTGGGCCCTGGCCCAGTCGCCGTCCTCACCGGAGTGCGCGTCCTGGTGCGCACCCTCACCGGAGTGCGCGTCCTGGTGCGCACCCTCACCGGAGTGCGCGTCCTGGTGCGCACCCTCACCGG